>Ga0209107_10000013_pt1 | contig 111026 bp, 99 predicted proteins | sample LakErihyJuly2011_2_FD_187460 | JGI IMG/M metagenome (GOLD analysis project Ga0209107, IMG submission 187460) | Freshwater microbial communities from dead zone in Lake Erie, Canada - CCB hypolimnion July 2011 (SPAdes) (version 2) | ecosystem: Environmental > Aquatic > Freshwater > Lentic >...
CCGGCAGGCAGGGAACCCTGCCGGCAGGCAGGTATCCAGTGCAACTATTATGTATAAACCAAAAAATCCAAAGACAAATCTTTGGATTTTTTTTGTGACCCCGGCAGGGTTCCCTGCCGGCAGGCAACTATCCAGTGCAACTATTATGTATAAACCAAAAAATCCAAAGACGAAATCTTTGGATTTTTTTTGTGAGCAATATAGATTTAAAATCAAATCAATCAATTGATTTTAGGAGGGTTATCGGTTCGATATAAAATAAAAATGACCTTAAAAATTAATTTAAGGTCATCGGTACGACTGTGACCCCGGCAGGGTTCGAACCTGCAACCTTCAGAGCCGAAATCTGAAATTCTATCCAGTTGAACTACGGAGCCTTTATTTTAATAATTTTTCTTTTAAGTATTCTCTTCCACTTCCTGTTTTAAAAAATTTTTCACGGAGAACTGCTTCCTCTCGTGTTGCAAATTCTTCAAAATAAACCAATTTCCAGGGCTTGTACCCTTAGTTGACTTTGTCTTACCTGAATTATGTTCTTTTATTCGTTTATCTATATCACTTGTTTGACCTTTATAAAGTCTACCATCAATTTCACTCTCTAAAACATAAACAATATATTTCATTCATTATAAAATCTGACTTTTCCTGCTGGGAGGCAGTTGCCTGCCTGCCTACTGGCAGTTGCCTGCCTGCCGACAGGCAGGAACTACGAAGCCCTTTTTATTGTAAATTTATGATTTTAAAATTCAGATTGAATCTGCAATCTAAACTCCACAATCTAAAATTATATTATGTCAAAAGTTTTTTAACTATTGAAGAAATTGTTTTTCCTTCGGCGGTTCCGCCTAATTGTGCAGCAGCTAATCCCATTACTTTTCCCATTGCAGCAATTCCTGAGGCTCCGGTTTCAGCGATGATTTTTGCAATTACGGCTTCAACTTCTTCCTCGGTAAGTTGTGTGGGAAGAAATTTTTCGATTACTGCAATTTGCGCTAATTCTGGCTCGGCTAAATCCATTCGGTTTTGTTCTGTAAAAATTCTAGCACTGTCCTTGCGGGTTTTAACCAATTTTTGTAGCAGTTTAATTTCATCTGCACTGGAAATTTCTTCTTTTGATCCTGTTGCGGTCTGTGCTAAAAGAATTTCGGATTTAATAGCTCGTAAGGCTTCTAATGCGATGGTATCTTTTGCTCTCATGGCGGTTTTAATTTCCTCCATGATTTGGGTTGATAAACTCATTATAGATTTCTGATTTTAAATTAACGATTTATGATTTGCTTCGCCTGTTCGCCATTCTGGCTCGAATTAGATTGATGAATTTATTGGAATGCAAATCTGCAAACTACAATCTGCAATCTAATTTTTTTTGCCCCAGATGGAAATGAAAAGCTTTTTGTGAGAAAATGTATTTTTTTCCTGAACTTAAAAAGCGACCAAAGGAAGCTCTTTTAGGTTCTTGGAAAAAAGCATTTTCGAAAAAAAACTTGAAATGCACAGCTGGAATAAGGCCCTGACAAAATTATAGAATTTTAATGGAAATAACAACTGATTGCTTTGTTGTTCCTTAACGAAAGTGTAAAAAATAACCCGAAAACTGATTCAATTTCCGGGTTAGACCACTTTGGTTTGAATTTGTTAGTCAACATTGTCGTGCAAGTACGAATTGTTTGAACGCAATTGCAGGTCGTCATTGCTGTCTATTCCAACTGAAATTCTAGAATTTGTATTGTTCATTTGTGGTTTAGAAAGTTCTATTCCTGATCTTTTGTAAGCGGGTTCTTTTTCTAATTCATCAATTTTTGAAATATTATTGTGGAATTTGTAATTGAATTCCTTTAGTTTTTTTCTTCTTTCTTCGGCTCTGAATTTTAAAGTGTCCTCGATGGTCATATCCATTGGGGAAATGCTTTCGAAAGAGGGTGCAAGATTTGAAGCCATGTCTACTTGCTTTATTGTTATATTCAACTCTTCAGGAATTTCATCTGAGGCCGTTGTAACAGCTTTGGAATCTTGTTGCATGGTTTCAATTTCTGTGTATTCCTCGAGTGTATGCCTGATTATTCCTTTGTCAGTCAATTCAGTAACGGGAACAAATTGCACGGCTTCGTTTACCGTTATATCCTTTGCGTCGTTTGTTAATTCAAAAAATATTTTATTGTCTTCTTTTGCAGCAACAGGTTCATTTACCATGTCTACTGCGTTGAAAAGTGGCAAATCAAAAGAAAAAGTCGCTTGTTCTTGTCTTTCAATACTTTTGGGCGCAATTGCATTAAATTGATTTACTTCTGGTGTTGAAACTACGAAGTCTAAATCATTGATGGGTGAAACGATTTCGAAAGTCACGTCTAAATTTTTAATAAATTCGGACATAACAATTAATTCTTCTTTGTTTATAGAAACACTTACGGGTTCAGCAACCGTTTCTTCTTCTAATAATTCGAAAACTATTCTTTCGGTGGCATTTGAAACTCGAGTTTCATGTTCGTAATTGAAAGTGGGAATCACTACTTTTGTTAAATCGTGCACACTTTTTTGCTCGTCTTCAAGCGTGTGTATTATTTTTTTTGGTTCTACGTTTACAATTTCGTGCTGTTGCTCAATGTCAAATCCTGTAGCGATTATGGTTACAGAAATGGAGTCTCCAAGGGTTTCATCTTCTCCTACACCCATTATTATATTGGCATTGTGACCTGCCTCTGTTTGAATAAAATCATTGATTTCGCCAATCTCATCTATGGTAATTTCATTAGTTCCAGAAACGATAAGCAACAATACGTTTTTGGCGCCAGTGATTTTATTGTCATTCAATAATGGTGAATCTAAAGCGGCCATGATGGCTTCTTTTGCTCTATTTTCGCCAGATGCCACTGAGGATCCCATAATGGCTGTTCCACTATTTGACAATACAGTTTTAGCATCTTTTAAGTCGATGTTTTGAGTGTAGTGATGCGTAATTACTTCAGCAATACCTCTTGAGGCTGTCGCCAAAACTTCGTCCGCTTTTGAAAATCCTGCTTTGAACCCAAGATTTCCGTAAACTTCTCTTAATTTGTTGTTATTGATTACAATTAATGAATCAACTTGTTTGCGCAATTTATTAATACCTATAATTGCTTGTTCTTGACGAACTTTTCCTTCAAACAAGAAAGGTAAAGTTACAATTCCTACCGTTAGAATATCCCGCTCTTTTGCCAATTGCGCAATTACTGGCGCAGCACCCGTTCCTGTTCCACCACCCATTCCTGCAGTGATAAAAACCATCTTGGTATTGCTGTCCAACATTTTTTCGATATCGGCTATACTTTCTATAGCAGATTGTTGTCCTATGTCAGGGTTTGCTCCGGCGCCAAGTCCTTCGGTTAAGTGTACACCTAACTGAATCTTGTTTGGCACAGCGCTGTTTTCTAATGCTTGGGAATCCGTATTACAAACGATGAAATCAACACCTTTGATACCTTGTTTAAACATGTGATTTATGGCGTTACTTCCGCCTCCACCTACGCCAATAACTTTTATTACATTTGATTGGTTTTTAGGTAAATCAAACGAAATGCTTCCAAATCCTGAGTTGCTGTTCATCTTTTGGGGTTTTATATTTATTAATTTTTAATTTTTTTCTTTAAATTCTTTACTCCGCATTATCTAAGAAATCCTTAATCTTGTCCACATATCGGTCAAAAAACGACCTTGATATTTTTTCTCCAGTAGTAGGTTCTTTTTTAGTTTCTTCTTCAACTTCAACATTATCAATAGCCTCAACCTCCTGTTTGTTCACAATTGAAGCTCTAAATACCGGTGGTTTAAATGATTCTACCGCATCAACTCGTACTGCGCTTTGCGTTTGTTTTTCGATGCTGTTCATGACTAATCCTACTGCTGTAGCATACAATGGACTTGAAATTTCCTCGTCTGAATTTCCAGCTAAATGCTCGTTTGGATATCCAATTCGGGTGTCCATTCCGGTAATGTATTCTACTAATTGTTTGATATGGTTTAGCTGGGCGCCACCTCCCGTTAGCACTATTCCTGCAATCAGTTTTTTTCTTGGATCTTCATGTCCGTAATCTTTAATTTCTGTGAACACTTGCTCAATAATTTCAACTACTCGTGCATGAATTATTTTAGATAAATTTTTCAACGAAATTTCTTTTGGTTCTCTACCTCTTAGCCCGGGAATAGAAACTATCTCGTTGTCTTTATTTTCTCCTGGCCAAGCAGAACCAAATTTTACTTTCAATAATTCCGCTTGCTTTTCGATAATTGAACAGCCTTCTTTAATATCATCCGTTATTACGTTTCCGCCAAATGGGATTACCGCAGTGTGACGAATAATTCCATCCTTGAAAATGGCTAAATCTGTTGTTCCTCCGCCAATATCTATTAAGGCAACTCCGGCTTCTTTTTCTTCTTGGCTCAGTACGGCATCCGATGATGCTAAAGGTTCTAAGGTTAGTCCAGACAATTCGATTCCCGAACTTTGAATGCATCTTCCTACATTTCGAATAGAGGAAGCTTGACCTACAACCACGTGAAAACTAGACTCTAATCGTCCGCCATACATTCCTATGGGTTCCTTAATTTCGGATTGTCCGTCAATTTTAAATTCCTGTGGCAAAACATGAATAATTTCTTCACCAGGCAACATGGCTAATTTATGTACTTGACTTATCAAAATTTGAATGTCATTCCCTGCTATGACCTCTTCGGCGTTGCTTCTAATAATATAATCGCTGTGCTGAATACTGCGAATGTGTTGGCCCGCAATTCCAACTACTACATCTTTAATTTTATAGCCTGACTTGTTTTCGGCTTCTTGAACAGCTTGTTGAATGGATTGAATGGTTTGCGTGATGTTATTTACAACGCCTCTCGCAACACCTAGACTTTTGGATTTTCCAACACCCAAAATCTCCAATTTTCCATATTCGTTTTTCTTGCCTATCATAGCAACAATTTTGGTTGTTCCAATGTCAAGACCTACTGCAATATTTTCTTTTTCCATTATCTATTATTTAGTGCACACCACTTGTTGCGAAAACCTGAGATCTATTATTTTATATTTGTAAAGCGAACTATCTAAAACCGCTTTTTGATAAAATGCCTTGTAATTATTAAACTTAGCATTCATTCTTACTGTTCCACCAAAATCAATTTGATAATCAAAATTTCTGTTAAACATCTTTAAGCTTCCGTTAGGCATAATTTGCACGCCAATGATGTTTTTTTTCAAAAACGCATCGTTGTGTATTAATCGAAATAATTCGGCTAAATCTTCGCTATTTTTTTTATTTATTCCCCCCGAAACAAGCGGAACTCTAGCTGTAAAATTAGTGGACAACGGCATCTTATTTCCTTCGTAATCAATGTAAAAAGACTTGTCCTGGTCAAAAATCCTTGCTATAGGAGTTTTTTGTTTCACTACTGCTTTTAGAACCCCATCAATGCTTACAAACACATCTGACTTTTCAATCATTTGTTGTGCATTTAAAGCTTTTTCTAATTTATTCAAATCTAATTTATCTTTACCTACACTTTGCGCATCTTTTTTATTTTCTATTAACAATTTATTAACCGTTTCTTGGTCAACAAAAGGAGCGTTATCTCCTACAAAAACAATTGTAGATTTGCTAAGTTTTCGTCCTAAATTTCGATTTGAAGCAAATGAAAATAGGAAAATTACCAATGAAAACATTAGTACTAAACGAATATTTATCCAATTAAATAGTTTCATTTAACGCTTTTTTTAATGATGGAACTAATTCTCCAATATCGCCTGCTCCGATGGTTACAATAATTGTTGCATCGCTTTCTAAAATCGATGGAATTAATTCTTGTTTATGAACTAATTTTTTATGTCTGTTATCTATTTTATCTAATAACCATTGTGCGGTAATTCCTTCCATTGGTAATTCGCGCGCTGGATAAATATCCAATAAAAATACTTCATCAAAAGCAGCAAGACTTTTGGCAAAATCATCGGCAAAATCTCTGGTTCTACTAAACAAATGCGGTTGGAAAATGGCCAACACTTTTTGGTTTGGATACAATTCCCGGACTGCCTGATGTACTGCGTTAATCTCGGTTGGATGATGTGCATAATCATCGATATATACTAAATTTTCGGTTTTGATTTGGTATGAAAATCGGCGTTTTATTCCCTTAAATGAACCTAATGCTTTAGCAATATCTTGGTTAGAAATGCCGAAAGTTTTGGCCATTGCCAATGCCATAAGTGCATTCATTAAATTGTGTTTTCCAGGCAAACTAAATTCTATATTTTGTATCGTTTCAGATGGTGTTCTAACATCAAAAACATATTGACTATTTACTATCCTAATATTAAAAGCGGCAAACAGTCCTATGAGTTCCAAATCAGGAATTTGATTGCTTACAATTTCAGTTTGAATTCCTTCTAAATCCAAACCTTTTGGGACAAATATTTTAGTTTTATCCGTAACTTTATCTGCGAATTCCCGGAATGATTCTTCTATTGTCGCACTGTCGCCATAAATGTCTAAATGATCCGCATCCATTGAGGTTACGCAAGCAATATCCGGATGCAAATGCAAGAAAGAACGGTCGAATTCATCGGCTTCAACGACGGTTACCGTTTTTCCGTTTCCTATTAAATTTGAATTGTAATTTTCGACTATTCCGCCTACAAAAGCTGTAACATCTGCGCCACTTTCAAATAAGATATGACCCAGTATACTAGAAGTTGTTGTTTTTCCGTGAGTGCCAGCAACTGCAAAACAAAAAGTATCTTTTGTAATTATTCCTAAAACTTCGGCTCGTTTCTTTACTTCATAATCCCGTTCCAAAAAATAATTCCATTGCGAATGCTGTTTTGGAACTGCTGGAGTAACAATCACCAACGTATCTTCTTTGTAATAATCTGCGGGTATTAATTCAATACTATCTTCAAAATGAATGGCAATTCCTATTTCTTGCAACTCTTTTGTAAGTTCCGTTTCGGTTTTGTCATAACCAGATACATTCTTGCCGATGGCTTTGAAATAACGTGCCAAAGCACTCATCCCAATCCCTCCGATTCCTATAAAATAAACGTTATGTATTTGATTTAGATTCATTTTAATATTTAAAAATTTAAAAGTTAAAAGATTGAAAGATTAAGTATGTCCCAAATATTATTGAACTAAATCCAGCTAAATAACCTTTTGGACTATGAAAAAAATTTGCTCGATAATCTTTCGTTTTTCTTCTTTCATTATATTCATAATAAACAATTAAAAGACCTAATAAAAGAAATATAAAACCTACAAATAGACTTTTCAAATTCATTTGATTAACTTTACAATTTCGTCAACTATCTCTTTCGTCGCATTTACTTTTGCCAGTTTCTTGATATTTTGTGACAACTCTTTTTGCAAATTTTCATTGGCAACTAAATCGCTAAAAACCGTATTGAATTTTTCGTCCAATTCACTTTCTTTAAGCATCAAAGCCCCTTTTCTATCCGCTATTGATCGTGCGTTTTTCGTTTGATGGTCTTCGGCAACATTTGGCGATGGAATAAAAATCACGGGTTTCCCCACAATGCACAACTCCGAAACGGATGATGCTCCAGCTCTTGAAATCACAATATCCGCAGCTGCATAAACCAAATCCATTCGATCAATAAATTCCAAAACCTGAATATCATTAGATTTTTTATCTTTTTCAATTCCCCCTTTGGGGGCTAGGGGGCTATTATATTTTTTATACTCATCGAAATATAATTTTCCGCATTGCCAGATAACTTGTACATTTTGAGCATTAAAATGATTTAATTCCTTTTCAATTAATTGGTTCAGTCTTCTTGCTCCAAGGCTTCCGCCAAGGACCAACACTGTTTTTTTATTGGCATCTAAATTAAAATATTGAATTCCTTCTGCCCTTTTACTTTCGATATCAATCAAATCCTGCCGAACCGGATTGCCGGTCAAAATCATTTTTTCTTTCGGAAAAAAACGTTCTAGATTTTCATAAGCCACGCAAATCGTGTTGGCTTTCTTGCTCAATAATTTATTGGTAATTCCGGGATAGGAATTTTGTTCTTGAATCACCGTTGGAATATTTAACATATTGGCCATTTGCAATAATGGTCCTGATGCAAAACCTCCAGTTCCGATAACGACATCCGGTTTGAACTTTTTAATTATCTTTCTAGATTTTAGCAAACTATCCATTAATTTGAATGGAAAAAGTGCGTTTTGCAAGCTTAATTTTCTTTGTAAACCCGCAATCCAAAGACCTTCGATTTTGTAACCTGCTTGCGGTACTTTTTGCATTTCCATTTTATCTTTGGCGCCCACAAAAAGAAATTCGGCATTAGGGAAACGAAATTTTAATTCATTGGCAATTGCAACCGCAGGATAAATATGTCCTCCGGTTCCGCCCCCACTCAATATGAATTTTAATTGTTTCATTTTAACCTGAATTATTTATTCAAAATAGCATTCATTGGATTACTTGTATTGTCTTTTATAGAATAATTTTCTTCTTCATAGTCTACTTTGTCCACATCCTCTAATTGTTGGTCTATAAGTTTTTGAAGTGCAGCATCTCTTCTTGCCTTATCTTTTATTTCTTCGGCAATTTCTTCTTCCTTTTTGGTTACATTTAAGATGATTCCCAAGGCGATGCAGGTCATCCAGATGGAGCTTCCCCCACTACTAATAAGTGGTAAAGTTTGACCCGTTACCGGCAATAATTCCACGGCAACTGCCATATTGATCATTGCTTGAAAAATCATTGGAAAACCAAGACCGACTACTAATAATTTTCCGAATAGCGTCGTTGCTTTATGAGCAGCTATTACAAATCTGAAAAACAATAGAAGATACATAAACATAACTCCAAATCCGCCTACAAGCCCATATTCTTCCACTATTATAGCATAAATAAAATCAGATGATGATTGTGGTAAGAAATTTTTCTGGATACTTTTTCCTGGACCTAAGCCATAAACCCCTCCCGAAGCTATTGCAATTTTAGCCTTTTCGATCTGGTAATCATCTTCGCCCGGTTTGTTAGTACTAAAGTTTTCAATTCTGCTTTCCCAAGTGTTGACTCTACTAAAAAAATGAGAATCAGGAAAAGCTTTGGCTAATAAAACAAATAAAGCTAGCGCTGCAATACCAGCCCCAATAATAAAGCTTATATATTTTAAAGGATATTTACCAACAAAAGTCAACATTACTATCATTGAAAATATCAATGCTGCCGTTGAAAAATTAGAAGGTAAAACAAACATCAAGGTGATAAAAACTGGCAACCAAAGATCAATAAGCGAAGTTTGAAACGTAATTTCTTCTTCTCTTTTTTTGGATAAATATCGTGCAACAAATAGCAGTAAAACTATAGCGGCTAATGTCGAGGTTTGAAAAGTGATACCAATGAACGGAACTTGAATCCATCGGCTGGCATTGGCTCCAGCAATGACCGTTCCTTTTACCATTGTATATCCCAACAATATCCAAACAATCGGCAATGCAATTTTAGAAATCCCTCTATAATAATGGTAAGGTATTTTGTGAACCCAGTAAATTATGATAAACCCAATAAAAATATGGGCTAAATGTTTTAGCAAATAACTAATTGTATTTCCTGTTCCGTGACCAATATAAGCCAAATTACTACTTGCACTAAATACAGGCATAAACGAAAACAATGCTAATAAAGCCACAAATGACCATATTACTCTGTCTCCTTTTAAATTGTTTATTAGTTCTTTCATAGATTATTTTAGATTTAAGAGTTTAGATTTCAGATTCTTGTGAGATTAGATATTAGATTTTATGCTTTATTTTGTGAATTAATTCTATCATTAACTGTTTTTAAAGAACTAACAAAAATGGCAGTTATTTCATTTCCTTCTTTCCAAATAATTTCCAATTCGGGGTTACTAATCCATTGTTTAGCCATAATTATTTCTATCCAAAATAAAGTTTCATCAGCTTCTTCTAAAACGATATTCATTTTAGAAACAAACTCTCTATCACTTCGTGATCTGCAAACCGCTCTGTAATTCGCACCAACAGATGTGCCACTTTTAACGATTTGATTAGCAATAACCCTAACAGAAATTGAATTTGGCAATTTTTCTACCAAATCTATCACCATTAATGAAAAATTTTTTGTTCTTGATTTTAGTTCACTAGTTGTCATACAAGAAGAGTTTTAGTTGTTATTTTTTAAATCTAAACTCTAAAATCAGTAATCTAAAATTAGAGATTCCTCACCGCCAATTTAAATTGATTTCCTCTGTCTTCGTAATTTTCGAATAAATCAAAACTGGCGCAAGCTGGAGATAGCAATACTGAGTCCCCTTTTTCGGTTAATCGTTGTGCCATTTTCACAGCATCTTCCATGTTTGACACTTCAATCATCATGTCAACAACGTTACCAAAAACATCAATGATTTTTTTGTTGTCTACTCCAAGGCAAATGATTGCTTTTACTTTTTCACGAACTAGAGCCATTAATTCATTATAGTCATTTCCTTTGTCTACACCGCCTACAATCCAAACTGTTGGCGTATTCATACTATCCAAAGCAAAAAATGTAGCATTCACGTTTGTCGCTTTTGAATCGTTGATGTATTGCACATTTTGAATTTTCAGTACTTTCTCTAAACGGTGCTCCACTCCTTGAAAATTGGACAAACTTTCCCTAATTGTTGCATTTCGGATTTTCATCAATTTTGCCACAGAAGTTGCTGCCATTGCATTTTTCATATTATGCTGTCCTTCGAGTGCCATTGTTTCGGTCTCCATTGTGAATTCTTCTTCGTTGATGCTGTTTACTTCCATTATTTTGTTTTTTATAAATGCTCCCTTTTCGAATGATTTTGTTAACGAAAAAGGAATTAATTGGGCTTTTGTTTTATTATTTTTTAACCATGCAGCGATGGCTTCATCATCGGCGTCATAAATGAGAAAATCATCCTCGGTTTGGTTCATTGTTATTCTAAATTTTGAAGCAATATAATTTTCATATTTATATTCGTATCGGTCTAAATGGTCGGGACTTATATTGGTAATAATAGCAATATGAGGCTTGTAATTTATGATTCCGTCCAACTGAAAACTGCTCAATTCCAGCACATAAGAATCATATTTATCGTCAGCAACTTGCCAAGCAAAACTCTTTCCGATATTCCCTCCCAATCCAACATTTAATCCCGCCGATTTTAGCAAATGATGTGTCAACATTGTTGTCGTTGTCTTGCCATTACTTCCTGTTATCCCTATTGTCATTGCCTTTGTAAATGCCGCAGCAAACTCGATTTCAGAAATCACCGATACTCCGATCGCAACCAATTTTTTTATGATTGGTGATTTCTCTGGTATTCCTGGGCTTTTCATTACCACATCTGCATTCAAAATCAAAGCTTCTGTATGGGTTTCTTCCTCCCAAGCAATACCATTTGTGATAAGAACTTCTTTGTAAGTTTGTTTTATCTTTCCAAAATCAGATACAAAAACATCGTAGCCTTTTTTCTTTCCAAGAATTGCAGTTCCAATTCCGCTTTCGCCACCGCCTAAAACGACTAATCTCATTATCTTAATTTTAAAGTCACAATCGACAAAATGGCTAACATTATTGAAACAATCCAAAATCGAGTTACAATTTTACTTTCGTGGTAGCCTTTTTTTTGATAATGATGGTGCAACGGCGCCATTAAAAAAATTCTTCGGCCTTCGCCAAAGCGCTTTTTGGTATATTTAAAATAAGCCACTTGCAAAACCACGGATAAATTTTCGACCAAAAATATTCCACACAATAGAGGAATTAGCAACTCTTTTCGAACGGCAATCGCAAGAACCGCTATCACTCCTCCGATAGTTAAACTTCCTGTATCGCCCATAAAAACTGATGCTGGATAGGAATTATACCAAAGAAAACCAATCAACGCTCCTACAAAAGCGGCAATGAAAACGGTCATTTCTCCAGAAAAAGGGATATACATTATATTCAAGTAATTCGAAAAAATAATATTTCCTGATACGAAAGTAAATATCCCCAATGCTAAGACGGAAACCGCTGACGTTCCCGCAGCTAATCCATCAATGCCATCCGTTAGATTGGCTCCATTTGAAACTGCTGTGATAATAAAAATCACCATTGGAATAAAAATTAACCACGCCCAATTTTCATAGCCTTCGCCGGTCCACGCTAATAATTCGGCATAATCAAATTCGTTATTTTTAAAGAACGGAATTGTTGTTGCTGTTGATTTTTCGTAAATTGGTGCTTGCTTAATTACATTTTCCGATGTCACCTTTACGATATCGCTTGTAGCCGTATCTGTTCTTATCGTTACGGTGGGATTAAAATAAAGCACATAGCCTACAATTAAACCTAAACCCACTTGTCCAAAAACCTTAAAAATTCCTTTTAAACCCTGTTTGTCCTTTTTGAAAATTTTGATGTAGTCATCAATAAAACCTATGGTTCCCATCCATAGCGTAGTCACAATTAGTAATACGATATAAATGTTTTGTAGCTTGGCCAAAAGCAGCACCGGAATCAATGTCGCAAATATGATAATCAATCCTCCCATTGTAGGCGTTCCCGCTTTCTCGTTTTGACCAGCTAATCCAAGCTCTCTTACCGTTTCGCCTATTTGTTGATTTCTTAAAAACCCCACAACTCTTTTTCCGTAAATGGTAGATAAAAGCAAGGATAACATCAGTGCTAATGCAGATCTAAAGGTTATGTACTGGAAAACTCCTGCGCCAGGAATGTCCATGGTTTTGTCTAAATATTCAAATAAGTAGTATAACATATTTTAGATTTTAGATTTTAGATTTTAGATTTACATTGAAATCAAATTCTAAATCGGTTATTTATTTAATTGGTCTAACAGTTCTTTTACAATTTTCATATCATCAAAGTCGTGGCGCACGCCTTGAACCTCTTGATAGGTTTCGTGTCCTTTTCCCGCGATTAGAATAATATCATTCGGTTGCGCTAATTGGCAAGCGGTTTTTATGGCTTGTTTTCGATCTATAATTGATAATGCTTTTTTAAAATTTTGTGGCGCTACACCTTGTTCCATTTCATTGATAATCAGTTCAGGGGCTTCATTTCTAGGATTGTCCGACGTTAAAATTACTTTATCGCTCAGTTCCGTTGCAATTGCTGCCATAATCGGACGTTTCGTTTTGTCTCTGTTACCGCCGCAACCTACTACTGTGATCAATTCTTCGTTTTTCGTGCGGATATCATTTATTGTTTTCAAGACGTTTTCTAAAGCATCAGGTGTGTGAGCATAATCTACTATCGCGGTAATATTAGCATTAGAAACAATAAACTGAAAACGACCCGAAACACTTTCCAAATCAGACAGTAATCGCAAGACCTCAAGGCTTTCCAACCCCAATTGAAGTGCCGTTCCATAAATTGCCAATAAATTATAGGCATTGAATGTTCCAATGAGTTTTACCCAAACTTCATTGCCATTTATTTTCAGTAACAAACCTGACAATTGGTTTTCAAGAATTTGTGCTTTATAATCTGCATATGATTTTAAGGCATAAGTCAATTTTCTGGCAACCGTATTTTGCAACATCACTTGTCCGTTTTTGTCATCAATATTTGATAATACAAAAGCAGTTTTAGGCAGGTTATCGAAAAATGATTTTTTAACATCCCGATATTCGGCAAAAGTGGGGTGATAATCCAAATGATCGTGCGATAAATTAGTAAAAATTCCTCCAACAAAATGTAGGCCATCAGTGCGTTTTTGATGAATTCCATGAGAGCTAACTTCCATAAAACAGTATTCAATTTCATACGCTACCATCTCGCTCAGATAATGATTAATAGTAATGGAGTCAGGCGTGGTGTGCGATGCCTTGTATTCCATTTCATCAACCATAATTTTTACAGTGGACAAAAGACCCACTTTGAAACCTGCCTTTTTGAATAATTGATACAATAACGAAGCGATTGTAGTTTTACCATTCGTTCCCGTAATACCAACTAATTTTAATTTTTGGGAAGGATTTCCAAAATAATTGGCTGCCATAAAAGCCACCGCTTTATTGGTGTCCTTAACTTGAACATACGTTATCCCATTAGCAAGTACTTCAGGCAATTTATCGCAAACGATAGCTCTTGCACCTAAATTGATTGCCTTTTCAATATAATCGTGTCCATCTGAAATCGTACCACGAATCGCCACAAAAACATCATTTGCTTCAATATTCCTGGAATCAAAATCCATTTTATTGATAGCGATATCCGTTGAACCCTTTACAGCTTCAATAGCAACTTTGTATATTATTTCTTTTAGAATAATCACGATAATTCTAATGTTATGGTTGTGTTTTTATTTAAATTTTCTCCAGGTTGTAGGGATTGTTTTTTTACTTTTCCAATGCCAATTGTTTTTACTTTTACTCCAAGATTTCCCAAAAGCGCAACAGCATCCATTCCAGGCATTCCTTTAACATTTGGAATTAAAAGTTGCTGTTTCTGAGATTTTGCAAAATAAGTGTCATAGTCATTCTCCTGTTTCTGAATTTTTCTGTCTATATTTTTAATCTCATTTGTTGATGGTGCATCGGTAAAAATCTTTTGGGCAATACGTTTGAAAACCGGACCAGCCACATCGGCGCCATAATAATTATTGTTTGCAGTGCTTGGCTTATGTACCACTACTATGCAAGAATATTTTGGCTTTTCAGCTGGAAAATAACCTACGAATGATGAGGCATAATATTTCTCGGAGCCACCATTTTTTGCGTAATTTACTTGCGCAGTACCGGTTTTTCCTGCCATCGAAAAATCTTTTGAATACAGTTTAGCGCCTGTTCCTCTTTTTACAGTGTTTTCAAGTACAGCCTGCAACTTCAAAATGGTTTCCTGTGAACAGACTTTCTGGTTTATGACTTGAGTATTGTATTTTTTAATTGTTCTGTTCCACTCTTTAATTTCGGAAACAAACTGTGGTTTTACCATGACTCCATTATTGGCCACAGCATTATAAAAAGTCAAGGTTTGCAGTGGGGTAATCGATACTCCATAACCAAAAGCCATCCAAGGAAGCGAAAGATTAGACCAATTTTTGTCGCTTGGCTGGGGGACAAATGGTTTTCCCTCTCCTTTTATAGGAAGTCCCAAACATTTATTTAACCCATAGCCATTAATGTGATTGACAAATTGTGCAGGATTGTTTTTGTAGTTATTGAAAACAGCTTGCACCATTACTGTATTTGACGAAACTTCAAATCCGCGTGCCAAAGAAATTTTGCCATAGCCTCCTTTATGAGAATCTCTAACCGCTTTTCCAGAATAGGTAATTATACCTCCGTGACTATCAAAAACGGCACTTGTATCCACTTTTTTGTCTTCAAGTAAAGTCATTAAATCGACTAATTTGTAGGTAGAACCTGGTTCGTGCGATTCGGCTATTGCATAATTTGTAGTTTCATAATAAGACCCATCTCCTGCTCTCCCCAAATTTGAAATGGCCTTTATTTGTCCCGTTTTAGTTTCCATAACCACCACACAACCGTGGTCAGCATCATAATCTGTCAGTTGTTTTAACAAGGCGTGATGGGCGATATCTTGGATAAAAACATCTATTGTAGCTATCACGTCGTAACCGTCTTGAGGGTCAACTTCATTGACATCTCGAATGGGTTTCCACTGTCCTTTTGCAATTTTTTGTTTTAAAATTTTACCGTCTTTTCCGTTAAGGTATTTTCTGTAAGCCCATTCAATCCCTTTACCATCTGGGGTTCCGCTTGGAGTTTTTCTTTCGTAACCAATCGTTCGCTCGGCAATTTTACCAATAGGATGTTCTCTTACAGTTTCTTGTTGAACGATAATCCCACCTTTATAAGCGCCCAGATTAAATAATGGAAAGCCTTTGATTTTTACATATTCTGTATAACTCAAATCGCGCGCAACCAGGTAATACCTATTTTTATTTGCTCTAGCTTTTCGAAATTCGTTCAGAAAAAAGCCTTTTGGTTTCCCCAAAAGAACAGCTAGTGAATCCGATAATGATTTTACGTTTTTGTCAAATGCAACAGCTTTTGGAGCAACAGCATCGAATCTGATTTCATAATTTGGAATAGAAGTCGCTAACATACTTCCATCGGCAGAATAAATATTTCCTTTATTGGCTGGAATGACAAAATTCTTAACGGTTCTTTCTTTGGCTAATTTTCGATAATAATCACCTTCAACCCACTGAATATTAGTCAATTTAACGGCTATCGCAATCGCCATCAAGAAGATGACAAAAGCGACTAGGTAAATTCTGTAGGATATGTTTTTATCTTCTACTGCCATAATTTTTGAAAAAAACTTTTTTCTAAGGGTTTTTTGACTTTTATTTTTGTTGGAGGAACCGTCGATGGAAAAATTTGTTTTTCTACCATTTTTTCAGATACCGTTGATTCCATTTTTAGTTTCATTAACTCTGAACGTCGATCTACGAATTCCGACCGAAGTTCTTTTACTTGATTTGTCAATTCATTAATCTTGTATACTTTTTTTTCGAAACTCTGAGTATTAGCGATCATTATGATAGCAAGGACAATTAAGAAAACGATAAAACGCCAATTTTTTATGGAATCATCTTCAATAAGAAAACGTGCTTTCAATATGCTATAGACTCCGTTTTTCATTGTTGTTTTTTGACTATTTATATTTTTTCTGCTATTCTTAACTTTGCACTTCTCGCTCTGTTGTTACTTTTTATTTCGGCATTATCAGGAACAATCAATTTTCCAATGGTTTTAAAAGGAACTGAAAAATTGCCAAAAAAGTCGCGTTCGGGTTCTCCTTCAAACATTCCGTTTTTTACAAATCTTTTAACCAATCGATCTTCTAATGAATGGTAGGAAATCACGCTTAATCTTCCGCCTGGATTTAATATCTCTAAGGATTGATCTAGGAATTCTTTCAAAACATCCATTTCTTGGTTAACTTCAATTCGAATAGCTTGATAGATTTGAGCTAATACTTTATTTTTAATTCTTTCGGGTAAATATTTTGTCAAAACTTCTTTCAATTCATCTGTAGTATTGATTGGATGATAGTCTCTAGCTTCGATAATAGTTCGTGCCAAAACTGGCGCATTTTTCAATTCACCATAATCCAAAAAAACTCTTCTCAAGTTGGCATCATCATATTCATTAACAACTCGATAGGCATTCAAATCATTTTTTTTACTCATTCTCATATCCAATCCGGCATCAAAACGAGTAGAAAAACCTCTTTCTGGCACATCAAACTGATGCGATGAAACCCCTAAATCAGCCAAGATTCCATCCACCGTTTTCACTCCATAAAAACGCAAAAACCTTTTTATAAACCTAAAATTTTCATTTATTAGCGTAAATCTTTCATCCAGCAAAGTATTGGCTAAAGCATCTTCATCCTGATCAAAAGCAAAAAGTTTTCCGTTTGGCCCTAACCGATTTAAAATTTCTTTTGAATGACCGCCTCCGCCAAAAGTTACATCAACATAAACACCGTCAGGTTTTATGTCTAAACCTTCTACTGATGCTTGAAGCAAAACAGGGTTATGATATTCCATGGTCGTCATTTGTATTTCCCATAACATCCTCAGCTAAATCTGCAAAATCGATGTCTTGCCCATCTATTGACTTTTCATACAAATCTTTATCCCAAATCTCAACTATATTTACAGCCGAGGAGAATACCACGTCTTTTGAAATACTGGCGAAAACCACTAAATCTTTGGGAACCAACAATCTCCCTAACGCATCAATTTCAACCACTTTGACACCGGCAGTAAAGCGGCGAATAAAGTCATTGTTTTTTTTAACAAAACGATTGAGTTTGTTGATTTTTTGCATCATTAAATCCCATTCTTCCATTGGATACAATTCTAAACAAGATTGAAAAACAGAACGCTTCAAAACAAAACCATTTTGAAGAGATGTAGCCAATTGCTTTTTCAAAGGCGACGGCAACATGAGCCTTCCTTTAGCGTCGACTTTACATTCATATGTTCCAACAATTGTATTCACAATAAAAAAATTTAATAGTGTCGAGCAAAAATATATAAAAATATACCACAATTTACCACAAAATACCACTTTGTTAATAAGTTTTACCACTTCTCAGGGAAAAACGGTAGTTTTTGGTCAATCAGAGCATTAGCCATTTTATTATAACTGTGAATAACTGCGGCATTCTTTTCAATATTTTGATTAGAACATGAAGTGAAAATGAACTTGAAAAAAGTAAAAAAGAATTATAAAATTCAGCCCAAAATCCGGTTTATGTATAGAATTTAAGCAATAAAAATCAATAAGAACTTAAAATTTGGCTTCAAAAATTCATTTTAATTTTTAAAAACCTATCTTTGTGAAAATTGAAAATTCGCGACAAATCGTATGGAAAAATACTTTAAGAATGAAGGCAAATACAGTTATTACGAAGCGGGAGAAGGAACCCCAATAGTCGTTTTACACGGTTTAATGGGAGGATTAAGTAATTTTGACTCTGTGGCTCGGTATTTTTCTGAAAAAGGTTACAAAATAGTTATCCCTGATTTGCCAATTTATACCCAAAGTATTTTGAAAACTAACGTTAAGGCGTTTGCAAGGTATGTGAAAGATTTTATAACATACAAAGGTTTTGACAGAGTTATTCTGTTAGGAAATTCACTAGGAGGCCATATCGCTTTATACCATACCAAAATGTATCCAGAAAAAGTCGCGGGACTTGTATTGACTGGAAGTTCAGGTCTTTACGAAAGTGCTATGGGTGATAGTTATCCAAAAAGAGGTGACTATGAATACATCAAAAAGAAAGCTGAAGATGTTTTTTATGATCCAAAAATAGCAACCAAGGAACTTGTTGACGAGGTTTATGCATCTGTAAATGACCGTATAAAATTAATCAAAACGTTGACCATTGCTAAAAGTGCGATACGTCACAATATGGCGAAAGATTTGCCAAAAATGCATGTTCAAACTTGTTTAATTTGGGGAAGAAATGACCGAGTTACTCCGCCGTCTGTTGCAGAGGAATTTTATGAATTATTACCAAATGCTTCCTTATATTGGATAGAAAAATGCGGACACGCCGCAATGATGGAGCGCCCTGACGAGTTCAATAGTCAATTGGAAGATTGGTTAACAAACACGCATTTAAAAGCACATTAAGGTTTCTGAAAATAATTTATAAATAAACTTGATGAGATTATTGCTTCACTGCATAACTCGCAATTCCTCGCGATGACAATTATGAAAATTAATACTGCCGAATTTATTGTTAGCAACTCAGAGGTAGAAAAATGTCCGAAAGACTTTTTACCGGAATATGCTTTTATAGGCAGATCAAATGTTGGAAAATCGTCGTTGATTAATATGCTGACCAATCATAAAAATCTAGCAAAAACATCGGGAAGACCCGGAAAAACTCAGTTGATAAATCACTTTTTGATTAACAATAATTGGTTTCTCGTTGATTTACCAGGTTATGGCTATGCAAAAGTCTCTAAGAAAACCAAATCTGTTTTTCAGCAATTTATTACGGATTATTTTGAAACTAGAGAACAACTTGTTTGTGCTTTTGTTTTGATTGATATTCGCCACGAAGCACAAAATATTGACATCGAATTTATGGCTTATATGGGTGAAAGTGAAATTCCTTTTTGCATTATTTTCACTAAAGCCGACAAGATCAGCAAAACAAAAATAGACTCCCATATTGCGGCTTACAAAAAGAAAATGTTTGCTAACAACTGGGCCGAAATGCCACAGTATTTTGTAACTTCAGCAACAGAAACTACCGGAAAAGAAGTTGTTTTAGAATATATTGACGAAGTAAATCAGGAAGTTTTTAAGAACAATAACTGATTATAAAGAATTTGTTTTAAAGACTATTTTCAAATAACCTCTCAAAAAATTTTTCGAAATTCCAAGATTTTTTTTCGATAAACTTATAATTTCAACTCCAATTTCTCTGCAAAATAATCACAAAAATCTTTCATAGTTGCCGACATTTTTTCATCGCCAGTAGCACGTTGAAACGTTTCGGCCATGGACATTAATGTTTGATGAAAGAAGATTTTCATTTCGTCAACCGGCATATCCTTTGTCCATAATTCAATACACTTGGTTGATTTTTCGTTGCTATCCCAAACGGATAACATAAAAGCTTTAGCTTCTTCTGTATTTATTCCGCCTTCAGATGCGGTCCACATTAGTTTTTCTGGAACCCTATTTTCGTCTAATGCTATTGATAACTTAATTTCTGATGTATTTGTCATTATTTCTTAGGTTTGTATTTGGATTTTTCGAATAGTTCCTTGGCATTCATATTTAGCAATTGCTCCAAGCTTACTGCATTGTTTTTCATATAAGAACGAACCATTTGCCACCCAATCCAAGCACCAACCCGACCCGGAGATTCGTTGTCAATTTCGAGATAAAACTTCGAAAAAGGAGCTGGATTTATGAATCGATTGGATAGTTTTTGATCGTCATTATACAACATTTCATTTTCGATAAAATAGCGCCACATATCACTCTCATTTTCCTCGCACCACTTGATTTGTTCTGGTCTATAACCCATTTTATCAGCATCATTATATTCTGGCAAAAGAACATCTTTTAAATAGAGTTGTTTTCCGAAATAGATCATTTGACTTAACAAATTTCTATCGGTAACTGGAGCTATTTTTTGTATTGAAAAACTAGAAACAACATCTGGAAGAATCTGATTTTGCTCGAAATTTTGCGTTAAATATTTTGGGAATTGATAAAATTTATGCTCTTTTCCTAGGTACAATTCTAATGCAATAATTAATAAACTATCGGTTAAAATTACTTTTTTATTGTAATCCATTTCCGAAATTACGGTAATTACTTTTGGAATTTTTGTTTGCGGAAAATTATATTTTATGTTTTTAAAAAGTACTTCCAATTCCTTTTGAACAGCTCCAAAATTGACGTATTTTTTTTGCACTTCAGCATAAAGTTGTCTCCAAAGCGGATTTTGCATCTTTTCCAGCCAAACACGATCATCATTCCCTTTTGGAAAAAAAAAGGGAAATTCCGATTTTAATTTACTCAAATCTTGCGGAGGCGTTTCAAAAAAAAGTTTATCAAAACGAACCACTTTTATTGCTACCGGAATAGCTTGAACCATTTTTTCATCTTTTGACTTTTTGTCACAAGAGATAAAAGTTATGATTACTACAATTGTAAAAATTATTTTTCTCATTTGCATTTTTTTACACCTGATTATTAAGGTTCTCATAATTATTATCAAACTGCAATATATTTCGTTTGAATTGAATAAATACTGACCTAAAAATTAATATTTTTGCAAATATACAATTACTACTTTTGAAAAACCCAAACTATTATGTCTAAAAAGAGTACGCTTCAAGTTGAAAAAGTAAATGCACATATTGTAAATTGGTTACAAAAATATGCCACAAACGCAAAAGTCAATGGTTTTGTTATAGGAATTTCTGGCGGAGTAGATTCAGCGGTTACCTCTACACTTTGTGCACAAACTGGCTTGCCCACTTTGTGTGTGACAATGCCTATTCATCAAGCTCCAAGCCATGTAAGTCGCGGTCAAGAACATATTGAACAATTAAAAAAGCGATTCCCGAACGTTTCCAATGTAGAAGCTAATTTAACGCCGTTTTTTGAAACTTTTAAGTCAATTGTTCCTGTAGTTTCTGATGTGGCTAAAGTAAATTTGTCTTTAGCTAATACTCGGGCACGAATGCGCATGACCACTTTATATTATTTTGCGGGACTTCACGGCTATCTAGTTGCTGGAACAGGAAACAAAGTAGAGGATTTTGGAGTTGGTTTTTACACAAAATATGGTGATGGTGGCGTAGATTTAAGTCCAATAGCAGATTTAATGAAGTCCGATGTTTATGCTTTAGGTGCATTTTTAAAAGTTCCAAACTCCATTTTGCTTGCATCTCCCACAGATGGTTTGTTTGGAGATGACCGCACAGATGAGGATCAGCTTGGCGCCAGTTATGATGAGCTAGAATGGGCTATGCTTGAGGATGAGAAAGAAAAAACTGCTGAAAATTTCACTGGAAGAGAAAAAAATGTCTTCGAAATTTACAAAGCATTGAACACCAGTAACAAGCATAAAATGACGGACATTCCAGTGTGTTTCATTTGTAAAACGTTAAAGTAGTATTTTTGCTATTATTTTTGAGCAAGTAATGAAATATTTTCACTAACTTTATAAGAATAAAATTTTAAATATTTCAAAAAGATAAAATTATGGTAAAAGTTTGTTTAGCCGATAATCACCCTGTTGTACATTTTGGAGTTAAATCGTACTTTAAAGACCACGATAGTATTTCAATAGTTGCAAACGTAGGGAACTTTATTATGGTAAGAGACATACTCCTAACAAAGGAGATTGATGTTTTATTATTGGACTTAGAATTAGAAGGTCTTTCTAGTATTTTTGAAGTTAAAAATATTTTGAAAAATTTTCCAAAAACAAAAATCATTATTTACAGCGACCTTTCAGAGCAAATCTATGCACCAAACGCCATAAAAGCGGGCGTTGCAGGTTTTGTTTCCAAAAAAGAAAAGCTAGAAACTCTTGGACAGTCTATTGTAAAAGTAAATCAAGGCAATATAATTATAAATGAGACCGTTAAGAAAAATCTAGCATTAATCGCTAAACAAAATAAAAGCGAACGTTTGTATCGAAAACTCTCTAATCGGGAAGTCGAAGTTTTACGCTATTTAAGTGATGGTAAAAAAAATAATGAGATTTCTAAAATTTTAAACCTCAACGAAAAAACAATAAGTACTTATAAATTACGATTGTTGCAAAAATTAAATGTTACCAATTTAGTAGACTTGGTAAACAAAGCCAAAACACTAGAAATAGTTTAATTGTATCGCGACATTACTCGTCCTAATTTCTTCGAAAAGGAATTGATTAGCTTGTAATAATCCATTGCCATAGACAAAGGCTCAATGTTATTAGAATCCGGTTCTGATGATATTGAGCCTTTTATTTCTTCTATAATTTTATCTACTAAATACCATCTTAATGTAAGAATAGTTTCGGTTACATATTGACTAATGGAGTCATGCTTTGTTTTAGGAAAAATATTTTGACCTTCCCAATTATGCAGGATAACTCTTTCATCTTCCATTAAAATATCGGTTACTTCTTGTGCAAATTCGGGTTGCAAATGCATTAAGTATTGCTCAATACTGAAGCTTTCATTTTGATGATAATAGTTAATTAAGTTGTTAAATATATCCCGAAATAATGGATTAGCAAGTTCTACCTCGTCTTCCTGTAAACTCAAATAAATTCTTTGGTAAACTTTATATTTCTTCTTTTCGATTGTATTTTCGATTTCGCCTGTTTCATTTGTTTTCAAAAGAACATCTTCAAATTCCTCGGTTTTATTGCCATACAATAATAGAATTTCTATGATTTTTCTTTCTAACCCATAAAGGATATCAACTTTTTCGATTTGAATTGGCGCTTCATTTTTTACAACTTCGAACGCTTTTTGTCCCGTGAATTCGGGATTGTTTTGTTTTTTTCCGCGTTCAGAAATATCTTTTTTGATCAATTGTGCTAAAGTACTAACCAAAACTTGCTCCGAAATATCCATAATTCGGGAACATTCCTGAATGTAGATTTCTCTTTGAATTCTATCTGGAATTTTAGAAATACTCACCACCATATCCCGAATCAAATCGGCTTTTTTAATAGGATCGTTTTTGGCATCCTTCATCAACATTGATGCTTTGAACTGGATAAAATCTTTAGCATTTTCGTCCAAATATTTAACCAATTCTTCGTAAGGCGTTTTCTTTGCAAAACTATCTGGATCTTCTCCGTCAGGAAAAGCACATACTTTCACGTTCATCCCTTCCTCCAGAATCAGGTCGATTCCTCTTATAGAAGCGCGCAATCCTGCTGCATCTCCATCAAAAAGCACAGTAATATTTTTAGTCAACCTGTTGATTAAACGAATTTGGTCTGGTGTCAAAGCAGTTCCTGATGAAGCTACTACGTTTTCAATTCCAGCTTGATTGAACTGAATTACATCTGTGTAACCTTCCACTAAATAACAATTATTTTGTTTTGCAATGGCTTGCTTGGCTTGGAAAATCCCGTATAAAACTTTGCTTTTATGGTAAATGTCACTTTCGGGTGAATTAAGGTATTTTGCTGCTTTTTTATCATTCCCCAAAATCCTTCCGCCAAAACCCAAAATCCTTCCCGACATGCTTTGAATTGGAAACATCACACGGCCTTTGAAACGGTCAAAAGGTCTGTCCTCTTTTGGAATTGTAAGTCCTGTACTTTCTAAAAATTCTAACTTATAACCTTTGCCTAAAGCTTCTTTCGTAAACGCATCCCAGGTTTCGGGAGAGTAACCTAGAACGAATTTATTAATAGTTTCAGTAGTGAAACCTCTTTCTTTAAAATAAGACAGCCCAATGGCTTTACCCTCATCCGTGTGTAAAAGGGTGTTGTGAAAATAATCTTTGGCAAATTCCGAAACCAAGTACATACTTTCGCGAACATCCGTATTTGCTTTTTCCTCGTCGGTTTGTTCCGTTTCTTCAATCTCAATATTGTATTTTTTTGCCAAAAAACGAATGGCTTCCGGATACGTAAAATGAGAATGTTCCATCAGGAACGCGACCGCATTTCCGCCCTTTCCAGAACTGAAATCTTTCCAAATTCCCTTGGCGGGAGAGACCATAAATGATGGTGAACGCTCGTCTGAAAAAGGACTTAATCCTTTGAAGTTGCTTCCGGCACGTTTTAATTGTACAAAATCACCAATAACCTCCTCAACACGGGCAGTTTCGAAAACGGTATCTATGGTGTTTTTTGAAATCAAGGTAAAAGTTTAATTATTGGAAGTACAATTGTTATTGTTGTAAAACTAAAAGTAGTGTACAATTTGTAAAAATACATAATTCCAAATTTATATCAATACATATTAAGTGGCTATATAACTAAAAATATTTTATCTGGATTATTTTCTTCTTAATTGTATATTTCATAAATTAAAATACTATTTTTTTTAAATACTCTAAAATCAATCATAAAAATTGATTGAATATTATTGATAATTTAATCTCATTAATTATATTTGCAATAGTATTTTAAACATTTAATCATGTCAACTTTTCTTCAAGATGATTTTATGCCGCTTAACGGTACTGACTTTGTAGAGATCTATGTCAGTAACTCAAAACAAGCTGCTCATTATTATAAAACCGCTTTTGGTTTTCAATCACTAGCTTATTCTGGTCTAGAAACCGGAAATAGAGACAAAGAATCTTATGTTGTTGTTCAAGACAAAATAAGGCTGGTTTTGTCTTCTCCTTTACAAAGCGGAACGCCAATGGGACAACATATTGACAAACATGGCGATGGCGTGAAATTTGTCGCGCTTTGGGTTGATGATGCTACTGCAAATTATAAAGAAGCGATTCGTCGCGGTGCAAAATCCTATATGGAACCAACAAAAACTTCTGACGAATTTGGATATGTAATTCAATCTGGCATTCACACTTTTGGCGAAGTAATTCATTTGTTTGTCGAAAGAAGCAATTACAACGGTTCTTTTCTGCCTGGTTATAAAGCTTGGAATCCAACTTTCAAAACCGAATCTATTGGACTCAAATATGTGGATCATATGGTTGGAAATGTCGAGCTGGGTAAAATGAATTATTGGGTCAAATTTTATGAAGATATTATGGGATTCAAACAAATTCTATCATTTGACGACAAAGATATTTCTACTGAATTTACCGCCTTGATGAGTAAAGTAATGAGCAATGGCAATGGACGGATAAAATTTCCGATAAACGAGCCTGCCATTGGGAAACGAAAATCCCAAATAGACGAATACCTCGATTTTTATGAAAGCCCAGGAATTCAGCACGTTGCTTTAGCTACAGATGATATTGTAAAAACGGTGAGCGAAATGCAGAATCGTGGCGTCGAATTTTTAAAGGTTCCCAATGCGTATTACGAAGACTTAAGAACTCGTATTGGTAAAATTGACGAGGATATCGATGTTTTGCAACCTTTAGGAATATTAGTCGATAGAGATGAGGAAGGCTATTTACTTCAAATTTTTACAAAGCCCATTCAATCGCGACCAACGATGTTTTACGAGATCATTCAACGAAAAGGAGCAACCTCTTTCGGAAAAGGAAATTTCAAAGCACTATTTGAATCCATCGAAAGAGAGCAAGAACGAAGAGGAACTCTTTGATTTTAGATTTACAATTAATTTCTGATTAGACAATTATGCAAAAAATCATTTCAAATCCAGTTTTAGACAAGTTGCCCGATCATTTGAGACAATACATAAAGCCTCAAAATTACGATTTATATACTGCCCAAGATCAAGCGGTTTGGCGCTACGTGATGCGAAACAATATTGCATTTTTAAAAATTCACGCTCACGAAACCTACCTTGAAGGCCTGACGAAAACAGGGATTTCGGCCAATGAAATCCCGAGTATGTATGGCATGAATCGGATTTTACAAGAAATTGGCTGGGCTGCTGCCGCAGTTGATGGCTTGATTCCACCTCCTGCTTTTATGGAATTCCAAGCTTATAATGTCCTAGTTATTGCTTCGGATATTCGATCGCAAAGCAATATTGAATACACACCAGCTCCCGACATTATTCACGAAACGGCGGGTCACGCTCCAATTTTAGCGAATGCCGAATATTCTGAATATTTGCGACGATTTGGAATGATTGGCTCAAAAGCCATAACATCAAAACACGATGATGCTTTGTTTCACGCTGTCAGAAAATTATCTATTCTAAAGGAATCAAAAAACACTTCCACAACGGCGATTGATTCCGCTGAGGCAGAAATCGAATACCTTCAAAATCTAAATGGTGTATTGTCAGAAATGGCGATGGTGAGGAACTTGCATTGGTGGAGCGTAGAATATGGTTTGATTGGCTCATTAACCGACTTTAAATTATATGGTGCTGGGCTTTTGTCCTCGATTGGCGAAAGCAAATTATGCTTGTCAGACAAAGTCAAAAAATTGGATTACACAATTGATGCCGCTTACCAAAGTTTTGATGTTACTAAACGGCAGCCACAATTATTTATAACTCCTGATTTTGCGCATTTAAGCAAGATTTTAGAAGAATTAGCCGATAATTTATCCATTAGAAATGGCGGATTAAAAGGTGTTCAAAAACTAATTTTTTCAGAAGAATTAGGCACAATCGAATTGTCAACAGGGATTCAAATTTCAGGGATTTTCAAAAAAGTTAGGACCTCCCAGAAAGATCCTTCGCAAGTTGCCTACATCCATACTGAAGGCGGAACTGCCTTGTCTAATAGAGACAAAGAATTAATTAGTCATGGCATTGAGAGCCACGCTGATGGATTTGGCACCGCCATTGGAAAATTGAAAGGAATTCATCTTGCCATTGAAGATATGTCACCACGAGATTTAGCGGCTTACAAAATTTCTGAAGGACAGTTTACAACTCTCGAATTTGAAAGTGGTGTTGTCGTAAAAGGAAAAGTAATATCGGGAACACGCAATTTATTTGGCAAAATTCAATTGATAGCGTTCAACGAATGCACCGTAACTTTTGAAGGAGAAATATTGTACCAACCCAATTGGGGAATTTATCATCTGGCCATTGGCAAAGAAATAAGTTCTGCTTATGCCGGTCCTGCAGATAGTACTTCTTTTGATTTAATAAAACACGTTGTCAACACAGAAACTATAAAAGTTGCTATTACCGAAGAAGAAATACTTTTTCAGGAAGTGGCTAATTTTTCAGAAGGAAAAGCAACAAACCTTGATACTTTGTGGGAGAAAATTAATTCTTTTTCTCCAAAAAATTGGTTACTGATTCTGAATTTTTATGAAGCCAATTTCAAGAAAAATAACCAAGAATACATTGCCAAAAGTCTTGATGAATTAACAAGCTTGATGCAAACCCAACCCGAAAACAAACATTTAATCGACAAAGGACTGTCTTATTTAGAAACCACTAATCCATTGAATTATGCCAATCTATCATAAATTAGGAAGTATTCCGCCCAAAAGACATACCGTTTTTAACAAACCCAACGGAGATTTGTACTACGAACAATTGTTTGGAACCATTGGATTTGATGGTATGGCATCGCTTTCTTATCATCATCATCGGCCAACAATGATTAAAGAAATTGGGAACACAATTGATGTAAAACCAAAAATTGCCGTCGCAGAAAATATCCATTCTCGAAAACTAATTTCGTTTGATGTTGCTCCAAATTCAGATTATTTGCAAAGTAGAACACCGTTGTTAGTTAATAGCGACGTTATCATAAGTGTAGCTTCGCCAAGTCAATCTCTGACCGGTTATTTTTATAAAAATGCCGATGCCGATGAAGTCCTTTTCATCCATAAAGGAAGCGGGACTTTGCGAACTATGTTTGGAAATATTTCTTTTGAATACGGAGATTATCTGATCATTCCACGTGGCATTATTTATCAAATAAACTTTGATTCATCCGAAAATAAACTGCTGATCACCGAATCTTCCAGTCCGATTTATACGCCAAAACGGTATCGAAACTGGTTTGGTCAATTATCGGAACATTCGCCCTATTGCGAAAGAGATTATAAATTACCCGAAAATCTGGAAACGCACGACGAGATGGGTAATTTTACTATAAAAATAAAAAAGCAAGGCAAATTACACGAAGTAGTTTATGGTTCACATCCCTTCGATGTTGTGGGTTGGGACGGTTACAATTATCCTTATGGATTTTCGATACATAATTTCGAGCCCATTACCGGTCGAGTACATCAACCACCGCCTGTTCATCAAACATTTGAGAGCAAAGGATTTGTAATTTGTTCTTTTGTTCCAAGGCTTTACGACTATCATCCACAAGCGATTCCAGCGCCTTACAATCATTCTAATATAGATTCAGACGAAGTTTTGTACTATGTTGATGGTGATTTTATGAGCAGAACCGATATTGAACAAGGACACATCAGCTTGCATCCGGGTGGAATTCCTCACGGGCCGCATCCGGGAACGTATGAGAAAAGCATTGGAAAAAAAGAAACCTTAGAGTTAGCGGTAATGATTGACACATTCAAACCTTTACAAATTACCGAAGAAGCTATTAAAATTGAAGATAAAAAATATTATAAATCGTGGTTAGACCATTAATCGAAATCTCGAATCAACCATAAACCAAAATAAAATATGTTCCCATTATTAGAAAAATACAAAAATAAAACGCCCGAGATTATTTTCGAATGGAATGATTCCCAAACTGAGGCTCAAGGCTGGGTTGTGATTAATTCGCTTCGTGGTGGAGCGGCCGGCGGGGGAACTAGAATGCGCAAGGGATTGACAAAAGAAGAAGTGATTTCCTTAGCAAAAGTAATGGAAGTAAAGTTCTCTGTTAGTGGTCCAGCCATTGGCGGAGCAAAATCAGGAATTAATTTTGATCCACAAGATCCTCGAAAAAAAGAAGTTTTAGAACGATGGTACAAAGCGATTTTTCCTATTTTGAAAAATTATTATGGAACGGGTGGCGATTTGAATATTGACGAACTCAAAGATGTCATTCCAATCACAGAAAGCCTGGGATTATGGCATCCTCAAGAAGGCGTTGTCAATGGCCATTTTCATTCGCAGGATGGTGATGCTATCAAAATTTTGGGGCAATTGCGTTATGGTTGTTCCAAAATAATTGAAGATTCTAATTACAAACAAGATGGTCCTAAAAAATATGCCGTTGCCGATTTAATAACCGGTTATGGAGTAGCGCAATCTGTAGTGCATTTTTTTGATATCTATTTCAAAGAAGATATAAAAGACAAAAGAGTTATTATACAAGGTTGGGGCAATGTAGCTTCGGCGGCAGCAAGTTTTTTGGCAAAAAACGGAGCTTTAGTTGTTGGAATTATTGATCGAAATGGAGGTTTGATTAACGAGAAAGGATATAATTTAACAGAAATCAAGCATTTGTTTGATACCAAAGATGGGAATTCCCTCGCCGCACCAAACTTGATTCCTTTTGAAGAAATCAATGAAAAAATTTGGAAACTTAAAGCCGATATTTTTATTCCAGGGGCAGCTTCTAAAATTGTCAGTCCAGAACAAATCAAATCATTGATTTCAAACGGACTACAACTGGTTTCTTGCGGTGCTAATGTGCCTTTTACTGACGATGAAGTGTTTTTTGGACCAACCGCAAAATGGGCAGACGAGCAAATTAGTATTGTTCCTGATTTCATTGCAAATTGTGGAATGGCAAGAGTTTTTGCTTATTTGATGCAACCCAATTCAGAACTTACCGACGAAAGTATTTTTGAAGATGTTTCAACCACCATTCGGAACGCCATTTTAGAAGTATATCATGTGCGCGAATCCCCCACTTCATTTACGTACAAAGCATTGGAGTTATCCTTGACTAAGCTAAATTCTTAAGTAAAAGTGTTTCTATAAGTAAGACGATATTATTTGCAAAAAGGTTGCATTAGCAATGATTATTTTTAGAAAAAAAATAAAATGTCAATAAAATTAAGTCTCTAGAAGATGTGATTTTTGAAAAAAAAATTATTTTTTTCTTTCGATAACATAATTAACCATCAAAATTAAAGCGTCTTTAAACTCGGATTGAGGATAATTTCCTAAAAGCAAAAGGGCTTCTTGCTGAAATTGAGCCATTTTTTGTTCGGCATAAAGTAAACCGTTATGATCTTTAACAAAACCTATGACTTCTTTTACTCGTTTCTTATCTTTATTGTGGTTTTTGATGGAATTGATCAGCCAAGATTTTTCCTTAGAAGTACAATTATTCAGGACGTGAATCAATGGCAGAGTCATTTTTTGTTCCTTAATGTCAATTCCCGTTGGTTTGCCAATAGCTTCCTCAGAATAATCAAATAAATCGTCCTTGATTTGAAAAGCCATCCCGATAAGTTCGCCAAATTTTCGCATATTCTCAACTTGATTTTCATCTTCAATTACAGATTGTGCGCCAAGAGCACAACAAGCAGCAATTAAAGTCGCGGTTTTTTTTCGGATAATTTCATAGTAAATGTCTTCGGTGATATCCAGTCGTCTGGCTTTTTCAATTTGCAACAATTCCCCCTCACTCATTTCGCGAACCGCAACAGAAATGATTCTTAATAAATCGAAATCACCATGATCTATTGATAACAACAATCCTTTGGATAACAAATAATCGCCAACGAGAACGGCAATTTTATTTTTCCAAAGCGCATTGATAGAGAAAAAACCTCTTCGCCTGTTACTATCATCAACCACGTCATCGTGCACCAAGGTAGCGGTGTGAATAAGCTCTATTACACAAGCACCGCGGTACGTCCTTTCGTTTACAATTCCTGACGAAACCATTTTGGAGATTAAGAAAACAAACATCGGGCGCATTTGTTTTCCTTTTCGATTCACGATATAATAGGTGATTCTGTTCAGCAAAGCCACTTTTGAAGTCATCGATTCATAGAACTTTTTTTCAAAAAGTTCCATCTCGTTAAAAATAGGCTGCTTTATTTGAGAGGTGATATTCATTAGACCTCAAATGTACTGCTTTATGATTAAAAAACGGTACAGACTTTAGTTAAGGAAATGTGATTTTTTAAGATTTATTAGCCAATTGACCACAAGCAGCATCAATATCTTTTCCGCGACTTCTCCTCACTTTGACAACAATTCCACTTGCTTCTAATGCTTTTATATAGGCATTTACCGCTTCGTCTGACGCTTGCTGAAATTCGCCATCATCAATAGGATTGTACTCAATCAAATTGACTTTACATGGAACGTATTTGCAAAATTTCACCAACGCATCTATCGATTCCTTGTTATCATTGATGTCTTTCCAAACCACATATTCATAAGAAATTTTGCTTTTGGTTTTTTTATACCAATATTCTAGCGATTCACGCAAATCAGCCAACGGAAAACTAGCGCTAAAAGGCATGATCCTCGATCTTATTTCGTCAATAGCCGAGTGTAAGGATACGGCTAACTTAAATTTCACCTCGTCGTCAGCTAATTTCTTAATCATTTTAGGCACTCCAGAAGTGGAGACCATAATTCTCTTGGGCGACATCCCTAAACCTTCAGGCGAAATGATCATTTCGATTGCCTTTAACACGTTGTTGTAATTCATAAGTGGTTCGCCCATTCCCATAAAAACAATATTCGACAAAGGATGATTATAATATAAACGACTCTCTTTGTCAATGGCAATTACTTGATCGTAAATTTCAGCAGGCTCCAAATTTCGCATTCTTTTCAATCGAGCAGTAGCACAAAAATTACAATCTAAACTGCAACCTACCTGACTAGAAACACAAGCCGTTGTTCTTGTATTTGTGGGTATCAAAACACTTTCGACCACCAAACCATCGTGCAAACGAACCGCATTTTTTACTGTCCCGTCTTCACTTCGTTGCATGGTATCCACTTTGATATGATTGATTACAAAATGGTTTTCGAGCATTTCACGAGTGGTTTTTGAAACATTAGACATAGCCTCAAAACTATGAGCACCTTTGCTCCACAACCATTCGTAGACTTGGTTTCCTCGAAAAGCTTTATCGTCATTGGCAACAAAAAAATCGCGTAATTGCTCTTTTGATAAGGCTCGAATATCTTTTTTCTCCATCATCGTGCAAAGTTAATGACTATTTTGATTTATATTAAATTTTTCGAGCCTTCAAATTATATTTTGTAACTTTGTTTTTGTAAAATCAAAAGGTATGGGACTTCCAGAATTAAAACAGAAAATTCAAATGCAAATCGAAAATGCCGACGAACGTTTATTGCGTATCGTTTCTTCCGTTTTTGATAATTATTTGAATGATGATCAAATTGATAACACTATCCAAAATTCGCTAACGTTGTTAGAAAAAAAAGCGATAGATGAAGCACTTATTCAAGTAGCAAACCATGAAACCATTCCACACTATTTAGTTATGGAAGAAACGCAAAAAAGGTATCCGAAATATTTTAAAAATGAAAATTGAATGGACTTTAGCCTCCAAAAATGATTATTGGCAAAACATTGAATATCTTGAACTCCATTGGTCTGAAAAAGAAGTCGTTAAATTCATCGAGGAAATTCAATATTCTCTAAACTTATTATTAAAAGAGAATGTGCTCTTTATTAAATCTGATTATCCTAATATTTACAAAATGGTAGTCATAAAACAAATTACTCTTTATTATTCCGTTGAAAACCACACTATTTATTTGTTGCGATTTTGGAATAACTACCAAGATTTAAGTAATTTTAAATTAAAATAATGCACTTCATTTCCCAAGAACTAGAAAATTATATCGAGCAACACTCTGAAAAAGAACCAGAATTACTGGCGGCTTTAAACAAAGAAACTTATCAAAAAGTTTTGCTGCCTAGAATGTTAAGCGGGCATTTTCAAGGACGCGTTTTGAGTATGTTGTCTAAGTTAATTCGACCTTTGAATATTCTCGAAATCGGGACTTATACAGGCTACTCAGCATTGTGTTTGTGCGAAGGCATGCAAGAAAGCGGAATACTTCATACGATTGATATCAAGGAAGAATTGGTCGATTTTCAACGCAAACATTTTGACAAATCGCCTTGGGGAAATCAAATCGTGCAACATCTTGGTAAAGCAATTGATATAATTCCAACATTAAACCTGAAATTTGATTTGGTTTTTATTGATGCCGACAAAGAAAATTACATTCATTATTTTGAATTGATTGTTCCAAAAATGAATAAAGGAGGCATTATTCTTTCGGACAATGTATTGTGGAGCGGAAAAGTACTAGAACCTTTGCAGGCAAATGATTTAAGTACAAAAATTCTTCTTGAATACAACCTCTTATTAAAAAACGACCCAAGAGTAGAAACTGTTTTATTGCCCATTCGTGATGGTTTAACGGTAAGTCGGGTGTTGTAATGTAAATATTTAAGAGTTGAACTTAAACCGGAAAATATCTCTTTTGTGCGATTTGATATAATTTGAACATCAAAAATCCCATTATTGCCCCAAACAAATAGCCGCAAATAATGTCTAACGGATAGTGCAATCCCAGATAAATCCGGCTGTAAGCAAAGATAATTGGCCACAGAAAAAGGAACCAAAAGTATTTAAAATCCTTATTGAAAATGAAGAGCAAAAACGTGGCGACTGCCGTTGTATTTGCTGCGTGACCAGAGAAAAAACTAAATGAATTTCTATATTGTACGATTCGAATAAAGGAATTTATTTCGGTATTATTACAAGGACGAAGTCTTTCAAAGCCGTTTTTAAATAAGTTGGTAATTTGATCCGTTAAAACCAACAAAACTGCGACAAATAACAACAAACATAACGCATGTTTGGTTCCTAATTTCTTGAAAATAAAATAAAGCAAGAATACAAAAAGCGGAATCCAAGAAGTTTGTTTAGTTACTATTAACCACAATCCATCATACCGTTCAGAGCCCAAACTATTTAAATATATAAATAAATGTTCGTCGAGAGATAAAATTTTATCCAACATTATTTTTTGCGTTTTATAGGCCCCATTGCATCTTCAATATCCGCCTCTTTTCTGGATTCATCAGCTAGTAAATCCTCGTTAGATTGGTCAATTCCTATAGTTGATTTAGGAGCATTATCGCTGGATAAACTACTTTTTACTTTGTCAATTTCGGACGAAAAATTTTCCGAAATTCCTTTTAAAGGATCTGTATTTCCTAGCAAATTAGCCTTAGTATTATTGATTTCAGATGTAACATTGTTCTTTAAATCGCTCAACATGTTTTGGTCGAAACCATTTGCTTCAGCGCCTTTTTGAATTTCATTTTTTATGTCATTTGTGGCGTTTTTTAATTGTGCCATCGCTTTTCCCATGGTGCGCGCCATTTCTGGAACCTTATCAGATCCAAAAAGCATTAAAACGATAAACATTATAAAAATTAATTCGCCTCCACCAATTCCAAACATAATCTATTTTTTAAGCTACAAAGTTACAAAGATGTGCAGGTATAAAGTGGTGTAATTTCAAATAAATTAACACTATTCAAATTTTGATTTTACCTCCGCTTTAGGCCAAGTATTGTTAGTTAGGTCGATATCTGCAGTTTCAAGTTTTGGGTCAATCTGAATGGTTTTGATTGCTTTTTCAGTTGCAAAAACTCTTTTGGCAGTTTCGTTATTCTTTCTCCAAATTTGCGCTGGAAATTTAAAATTTTCTTTTGTATCATCATCATAAGTAATCTCAACAATAATGGGCATTAGCATTCCTCCCGGTTTGTTAAATTCTACTTCATAAAAGAATTTCGGCGTTTTCATCGTTGCTTTTTCGTCTTCTGTAAAATTTTGAGCTACATAATCTGACAGTGGTTTTACTGAGTCAAGTTGAAACCTTTGTTTTTTGTCGGCAGTTAATTCTACATTTTTATCTGAAACTAAATACAAATACGGTCCGTTTTCTGTACCAAAGCGTCTTTTGTTGATTTTAATATCTTTCAATGCTGCCGGCGCAGTTTCTGTAACAAAATATTGCTTCACCTCTTTAATTCCAATATCAACGAAGTCTGTTGTGTAGAACCAACCTCTAAAAAACCAATCTAAATCCACTGCCGAAGCATCTTCCATAGTTCTAAAAAAATCTTCGGGTGTAGGATGCTTAAATTTCCAACGATTTGCATAAATTTTGAAAGCATAATCAAACAATTCTCTTCCCATTATGGTTTCTCTCAGGATGTTTAAACCCGTCGCTGGCTTACCGTAAGCATTGTTTCCAAAATCGATAATATTTTCTGAATTTGACATAATGGGTTCTAGAGAACTTTGATCAGCGCTCATGTAGGGTACAATAGCTTTCGCCGTGCCCCGTCTTGAAGGGAAGTTTGTTCCTAATTCTTCTTGTGCCATAAATTGCATAAAGGTGTTAAGACCTTCATCCATCCAGGACCATTGACGCTCATCTGAATTGACAATCATAGGGAAAAAATTATGTCCCACTTCGTGAATAATAACGCCTATCATTCCGTTTTTGACTTGGGTGCTCGTTACTCCGTTTTCGTCAGGTCGACCATAATTCCAACAAATCATTGGATATTCCATTCCTTGATCTGCTGCGGAGACAGAAACTGCTTTAGAATACGGATAATCAAAAGTGTGAGCCGAATAACTTCTTAAGGTGTGTGCCACCATTAGTGTAGAAGTTTCGCCCCAAAGCGGATTGCCTTCTTTTGGATAAACGGATTCTGCCATTACAATTTTTCCATTCAATTTCACCGCCATAGCATCGTAAATAAACTTTCTAGAAGTTGCAATCCCAAAATCCCTCACGTTCTTAGCAGTAAATTTCCAAGTTTTTTTCTGATCAGAAAATCCTTTTTCGCTAATTTCTGCCTCCGCTTGTGTGACAATAACAACGGGTTTGTCAAAAGTTTTTTGAGCTAATTCATATCGTTTTACTTGTTCAGGATTAAAGACTTCACTTCTATTCAACAGCTCCCCTGTTGCATTCAAAACGTGATCTGCAGGAACAGTAATATTTACATCAAAATCTCCAAAGGGCAGTGTAAATTCTCCTGTTCCCCAAAACTGCATATTCTGCCAGCCCTCGACATCATTGTAAACCGCCATTCTCGGATAAAACTGCGCGATTACATAAAGTTTATTTCCGTCCTTTTCGAACAATTCATACCCAGATCGACCACCGTCTAATTGATAATTATTGATGTTATACCACCATTTCATAGAAAAAGATACCTTTTCACCGGGTTTCATTGGCGTTGCCAAATTGATGCGCATCATCGTATAATTTATAGAATACGACATGGCATTTCCTTTGGCGTCTTTTAGATACTCGATATTAAAACCCCGGTCTAATCCCTGTTTCAAAAATTTATTAGCAAATTTATTAGGGGTAAATACCTCTTCTGTTTTTTGGTTTTCTGCTAGGGGTGTTTGCGAAGTTTTTGCTGCTTGGTTTTGATCCAGTTGCACCCACAAATACTCTAAAGTATCCGGGGAATTGTTGTAATAGGTGATTGTTTCAGAACCACTTAATCGCGAATTTTTGTCATCTAATTCAATATCTATTTTGTAATCGGCTTTTTGCTGATAATAGGCAGGACCCGGCGCACCTGATGCGGTACGAAACATATTGGGCGTTGCCAATAAATCGTACATCTGGCTGAATTTATTAGAGTCAACTTTGCCAGGTTCTTTGACTGATTTTTCAGTTGGATTTGTCTGTGCAATAGTAAACAATGGTAAAATAAATAGTAGGATAATTTTTTTCATCGAAAGAAGGCGTTTTTAGATTTGTGTAAATAAATAGTAGCTATGAATCAATATTTTAATGCTTTGGAAGTAATTGAACTTGATAAAAGAAAACTTTTTTTCTCGCCAGAAACTGAAATATTTATCCTGTTTTGCTGATCAGAGAAATATTGAATCAAAACAGTATTGTATATTTCTAAAGAATTTATCTTAGAAACTCCTTTTATATTCGAATAACAAACAATTTCGTCTCCGTCGATTTCTTTACTCAAAAAATGTACGGGGCTAAGTTGCCCGTTGACTTTAATCGAAAAGTTTTTAGCCAAATAGTTTTTTAAAAGCTCCACGTCCTCCGGATTTTCGTTTTCATCACCTATAGAAATCTTCTTTTTATGCTTTGTTTCTAGTGCTTTGTTTAAATCCTCAATGTGAATTCGGGACGTTATTTGAAGCATTTTTTTTTCTGAAGCATAATCTATTTGGTACAAAGCCGTATGAAATTTATGAACAGAAAAAGAGCACAAGACCAAAACAAGAATTGGCAATAAAATCGATAAAATTCGTTTTTTCATTTTTCAAAAATAGTAAAAATTATGAGGTTTTGTTTTTATGAGTAAAGAAATGGTTAATAAATTTTGGTTTAATTTTCGTTAGTAATAATTTTAGTAAATTTTGTGGCTAAAAGAACCATCAAAAACTCAATTTTAGTTTTATTTTTTGTTTTTAAAACCACTGCAAAATTGGGATCTTCGATGCAATAATATTGAAATCCTTTGATGTAATCAGTGGGGATTTTTAAGGTATTAGTGTAATAATCTTCTTTAAAGAGAGCATCAATTTTTGCCAGCAAATTATACTTTTTCTCAACTTCTATTCCTTTCTTTAGCATTTCAGTTCGTCCCGATATCATGTTCAAAAGAGCATCACCAGGCGTTGAAGTGGCTGTATACAATCTCCTTTCGGCAGGGGTGTATTTTTTAATTCCTTTAGCAGAAATTCCTAATGAAACCGCATTTATATCTGGGTGTTTATTGACGATTACTTCTTCCAGTTCAATAGTTTTCGATATCATTTTTATGATTAAAACATCATGTTTCAAATCATCTTCTTCGATTATTTTGCGGTGATATTCTAAATTAACCGATGACAATACAAGCAAATCTTCGGCTTTTGCCAAAATAAAAAACTCGCCATTGCTATCACTTATCGTACTTTTTTCATTGACTAAATTAATAATATTTACACCTTCAATCGTGCCGGATGCTACAACAATTTTTCCGTGAATCATTTTCTCGCCAGAAGCCTGACCAAAAATAACTTGGAAAAATAATAAAAATAGTAGCACTTCAAATCTTAGCATTGGCATTTTATTTTTAAGTTGTAAAAATATCTATTACTCCTCCAAAATAAATATTAACGACTTGGTAAGATTATGTTAATTAAAATGTTTGAGATGCTTCATCGAGAGAACGATTTCTTACCTTTAACCCAAACTTATTTTCTGAAAAAAATATGAAAAGCATTATTATTGCCAGCACTTCAACCCTTCACGGCGGCGATTATTTAGACTATTTGTTACCTGCATTACAAGTTCATTTTGAGCATTGCAAAACGATATTGTTTATTCCTTTTGCTCGCCCAGGCGGAATTTCACATGATGAATATACAAAAAAAGTGGGTCTGGCTTTCGCCAAAATAAACAAAGAAGTACAAGGAATTCAAGAATTTGAAGATTTATCTAAAGCTATTAATAATGCCGAAGGGATTTTTACCGGTGGAGGAAATACATTTTTATTGGTTTCCCAATTATACAAAAACGATATAATGAACCTTCTTGCCGACACTGTGAAAAACGGAACGCCTTATTTAGGAACCAGCGCTGGAAGCAATATTTGCGGTTTGACGATGCAAACTACTAATGATATGCCCATAATTTATCCGCCGAGTTTTCAAACCTTAGAATTGATTCCTTTTAATATAAATCCACATTATCTCGATCCAGATGTACAATCCAACCATATGGGCGAAACCCGTGAAATCCGAATCAATGAATTTCATTCTTTCAATAGCATTCCTGTGCTAGGATTGCGGGAAGGAAGCTGGCTAGAGGTGAAAGGGAATAAGATAACTTTAAAAGGCAACCCGACAGCCCGGCTTTTTAGACAAAATCAACCTCCGACAGAAATAGAAAGTGAATCAGATTTAAGTTATTTAAAATAAAAAACCCCAAACTTTCATTTGAGGTTTTTAGAGCGAAAGACGAGGCTCGAACTCGCGACAACCAGCTTGGAAGGCTGGAGCTCTACCAACTGAGCTACTTTCGCATTACAACGGTGCAAATATAATTAATTACTTGGCTTCTTTGCAAGTTTTTTTTAAAGTATTTATAAAAACCGTTTATTTCATTGTAATAGTTTTAAAACTAAATCGTTAAAAATTCATTATATTTATTGTACTATGCCAATCATAAAAAAAATCGCAACTCCCGAAACTTATTTAGTTAGACTACCAGTACTTCGAAAAGGAAAATCGATAGCAAGTTGCCAGTTTGAGGGCGATGATTTACAATCAACCCAGCATTTTGGGATTTTTTTGAGTCACAAATTAGTGGGCATCATATCATTATTCAATAAAAAAAATCCGCTTTTTTTAGAAGACAATCAATGCCAAATTAGAGGAATGGCGGTTTTAGAACAGCACCAAAAAAAGGATTTTGGCAAAGCGCTCATCAGCCATTGTGAACAAGTGTGTAAAAAACAAGAGATAGATTTAATTTGGTTCAATGCGAGAATGGTCGCGACAGGATTTTACGAAAAAATGGGGTATCAAAAAATAGGATTTCCTTTTGAAATACCAGATGTTGGTGAACACATTACGATGTTTAAAAAAATAATTTAAGAACAATGTAATGATTCAGAAAAAGATGGTTTGAATTGCCCTGATTACGCAGTCAACAAATTACAAAGATAGGAAAAAAATACAGTAGTGTAGGATAAGGAAAGAGCAGAAAGACAAAACTATTTAAATAAAAAGAAGTCAATATCTGTATCATATTAAACCGCTTGGAGTGACAATAAAACTTTAGTTTTTAGAGATGACATTTATAATCTTGATGCCGCTTTGAATAAAAAATTATGAAAATAATGGGGCACTTTTTTCTAAACTCCTTGACGGATGATAAATAAATAGACACGATTTATTCTTTATCGTTCCGACAATTCCTTTGAGTAATTCTTCTGGAATAGCAGGACAACCTTGACTTCGTCCCAATCGTTTATTAGCTTTTATAAAAGAATTTGAAACATAATTAGCGGAATGCATCACCACACCTCTTACCCTCGCATTATCATTAATTCCTTTTTCAAGACCGTCTAATTTAAGTGACATTCCGTGTTTGCCATTATAAATTTCACCCGTACTATAAAAACCCAAGCTACTTTTAAAAGAGCTGCTTGCATTCGAAAAACTGTTTGCATATTCCTCGCCAGTATTTCTTCCGTGGGCAACTAAGGAGTTGTACAATATTGTATTTGTCTCCATATCAATTACCCAAAGTCTTTTGGTATTAGAAGACAGGCTAAAATCGATAAGCGTTAAGATATCTTTGTGGATGATTCCTTCCGCTTTTAATTGGTAGTAGCCTTTCAAAGCTTCTTTGAATCCTTGCATATTGGGAAGCGAAAATGTATTAGAATTCAGTTTATTATAAGTGATTGCTATATTTGAATCTGAACTTGGGTTCAAATCCTTAATAACTTCTGATTTGTGAGATGGTAAGGGATCTGTAACATTTATTTCGCTTATAAACACAGAAAAAAAAGCAAATAATGAAATAGGAAATATCTTATAAATCATTGATATCGTTTAGGTTAGAATATATTGTGACGATTGCAAACATAGATTAAAAATTAACTCCTATAATACTATTTAAGAAAAAAATAGGAATTAAATGCGAATTGGATTAAAATATAGCCGCTTGCGGTTGTTTTTTTGACTTTTGTTCGAGGTTTTTACTTCTTTTCGACTTTTTCTGTAGATTTTTAAGCTGAGTTTATTTTTTAATAATTGGCCATAATGCAAAAGCGTTTAGCCAAAATTCAACATTAGAATTAATCGTGAATTATTAGTTGTAATCTCGTACGCCTATTTTTCGGAAAGCCTTATCTTTGCATAAAATTAAGTACAATGAGCAAGAAAGTAATCCTTATGATTTTAGACGGTTGGGGAAATTCACCTGACCCAAAAGTTTCAGCAATTGATCATGCCAACATTCCATTTATCAAAAGTTTGTATAAAAGATATCCGGTTGCTCAGCTACGAACCGATGGTTTAAACGTAGGTTTACCGGAAGGACAGATGGGAAATTCCGAAGTGGGACATATGAATCTTGGTGCCGGTAGAATTATTTACCAAGATTTAGCTAAAATAAATCTTGCAGTCGAAAATAAAACGTTGAACACCGAAACAGTTCTTGTTGACGCCTTTCGCTATGCCAAAGACAATGACGTAAACGTTCACTTTCTAGGACTAGTTTCTGATGGTGGTGTACATTCTCACACATCGCATTTGCGCGGTTTAATTGATGCAACGCAAGATTTCGGATTGCAAAAAGTATTTGTGCACGCTTTTACAGATGGTCGTGATGTGGATCCAAAATCAGGTGCCACTTATATTCAGAATTTAGAAAATTATATTGCCCAAACATCGGTAAAAATTGCTTCGGTGGTGGGGCGATATTATGCCATGGATCGCGACAAACGCTGGGAAAGGGTCAAAATCGCCTACGATTTATTGGTAAACGGAATAGGAACACATTCTAAAAATGTTGTAAAAAATATTGCGGAAAGCTATGAAAACAATGTGACCGATGAATTTATTAATCCAATTGTTGTCGTTGATGAAAATGACAAGCCATTGGCTTCGATAAAAGAAAATGATGTCGTTATTTTCTTTAATTTCAGAACAGATAGAGGTCGCGAACTTACTGAAACGCTTTCACAAAAGGATTTTCACGAACAAAATATGCACAAACTGAATTTGTATTATGTGACGTTGACTAATTATGATGAAACATACCAGAATGTTAAAGTAGTTTACAATAAAGACAATGTTACAGAAACTCTTGGCGAAGTCTTGGAAAAAGCAAATAAAAAACAAATTAGAATTGCCGAAACAGAGAAATATCCTCATGTCACTTTCTTCTTTTCTGGTGGAAGAGAATTACCCTTTATTGGCGAAAGCCGCATCTTGAAAAACTCTCCAAAAGTAGCCACTTATGATTTACAGCCCGAAATGAGCGCTTTTGAACTCGCTGATGCTTTGGTTCCTGAACTTGAAAAAGGCGAAGTAGATTTTGTTTGTCTGAATTTTGCCAATGGCGATATGGTCGGGCATACAGGCGTTATGAGTGCTGCGATTCAAGCTTGTGAGGCGGTTGATAAATGTGTAGAAAAAGTGATTACAGCGGCTTTGGCCAATGATTATACCACATTAATTATTGCCGATCACGGAAACTGCGAAACGATGATCAATCCGGATGGAAGTCCAAATACGGCACATACAACAAACCCTGTTCCGATTATTTTGGTGGATACGGAACTGAAAGAAATTCACGATGGCGTTTTAGGTGATATAGCCCCGACCATTTTAGAATTGATGGGGATTGAAAAACCTGAGGTGATGACTCGTAATTCGTTGTTATAATATTTAAAAGAACACCATTTGATAAGCTACTATTTAGGTAGCTTTTTTTATAATTAAAAGTTAAAATTTCATTATTAAAAGTAATACTATTATATTTGCACTTTAATATATCGTAAAAAATGGAACAAATTTTATCAAATATCAAAATTAAAGTAAACGAAAAGCTTTATGTAAAAGATCCTGAAACTTCGGCTTTAGGAAAAAAAATAATTGAAGAAAGCATACTTTTAATTGACGCCATTGGTTTTGATGATTTTACGTTTAAAAAATTAGGCGAAAAAATTGGGTCTAACGAAAGTTCCATTTATCGTTACTTTGAAAACAAACATAAATTACTGGTTTACTTATCGTCTTGGTATTGGGGCTGGATAGAATATCGATTGGTTTTCGCAACTTCAAATTATTCTAATCCCTTTGAAAAACTAAAAAAAGCAGTTTCGATTGTCACTGAAAAAGTAGAAGACAATCAAAAAACATTGCACATCAATGAAGCTATTTTGAATAAAATTATTATCGCTGAGTTTACCAAAACCTTTCACACTAAAGAAATAGACCAAGAATACAAAGAAGGGTTTTATTTGATTTACATTAGGATAATTAACAGATTGACATCTATAATAAAAGAAGTTAATCAGGACTACTTGTATGCCAAATGTCTCGCCTCTAGTATTGTTGAAGGAGCAATGCATCAACATTTCCTGAAGGATAATTTGCAAGTCATAACGGACTGTAATCAAACGACAAGTCCTAGCGATTTTTATTTAGACCTTATTGAAAACATACTTAAAAAATAAAAATATGACTTCATTAAAAAGATTATTCAACCTTTTAGAATTAGACAAAAAAGATGTTTCACAAATCTTTTTTTACGCGATTTTTGCTGGAATTGTGAGTTTATCCTTGCCATTAGGCATTCAAGCAATTGTAAATTTTATTCAATCAGGACGAATAAGTGCTTCTTGGATTGTCTTGGTAATCCTAGTGGTGCTGGGCGTTGCACTTGTAGGAATTCTATCTTTAATGCAATTGCGTATTACTGAAAATTTGCAGCAAAAAATGTTCGTGCGGTCTTCATTCGAATTTGCTGCTCGCATACCAAAAATAAAATTTAAAGAGCTTTATGATTATTATCCACCAGAATTAGCAAACCGTTTTTTTGATACATTAACGATTCAAAAAGGAACATCAAAATTGCTAGTCGATTTTTCAGCAGCCATTTTACAAATTGTTTTTGGGGTAATTCTATTGTCATTATACCATCCTTTTTTCATTTTATTTGGAATTTTATTATTAATTCTTTTGTATGTGATTTTTAAATTTTCTTACTATAAAGGTGCGGAAACGAGTTTGCAAGAATCTAAAAATAAATATAAAACAGCGGGTTGGCTGCAAGAAATAGCTAGAAACAATTTCAGTTTTAGAAACGAACTTAACTATGATTTTGCCCTAGAAAAAAACAATAAAATTATTACAGATTATTTATCCAGTCGGGAAAATCATTTCAGTGTTATCAAAAGACAATTTAGTCAACTCATTATTTTCAAAGTAATCATAACTGCAAGTTTATTAATTGTTGGCGGTTATTTAGTATTGAACCAGCAAATGAATATAGGGCAATTTGTGGCGGCTGAAATCATTATTTTATTGGTTATTACGTCCGTTGAAAAAATCATTCTCGGGCTTGAAACTTTCTATGATGTATTGACTGCAGTGGAGAAAATTGGGCAAATTACCGATATGGAATTAGAAGAAGATATTGTTAATGAAAATAAAAGTTGCTATGATAACATCACTATTGAAACCAACAATATTGAATTTCAATTTCCAGGTTCTACTTTTGGAATTTTAAACGACATTAATTTAAAAATAAATCCAGGAGAGAGAATCATAATCGATGGCGTAAATGGTTCTGGAAAAACAACCTTGATTCGGTTGCTTTCGGGTTTATTGCATCCTACTTCGGGAAACTTCTTTATCAATGATGACACTTTCAAAAAGATAGACGTTAAACAATATCGTGCGCGAATAGGAAGTATTATCCAAGGAGAAACCACTTTTGAAGGAACAATTCTCGAAAACATAACTTTCAATGCTAAAAATATAAGTACTGAAGATTTAAAATGGGCATTAGATGCGGTTCAACTTACTGCGTTTATAAAAACATTGCCCAAAGGTCTCGATACTGTAATTTCTCCAGAAGGACAAAGATTATCAGCTTCAAATGCACAAAAAATATTGCTTGCTAGAAGCATCATTCATAAGCCAAATATTTTGTTTTATGAAGAACCAACCGATAAAATGGACATTATTGTGGCCAATGAAATAATTGACTTTATCACTTCAGAAAAACACAAATGGACAGTTATTGTATCCTCTCAGAATCCGTATTGGCTCACAAAATGTAATAGAGAAATCACCATGCAAAAAGGAACAATATTATCCGATAAAAAAATATAAATGTATGTTAAATATATCCGATAAAAATTCGATAAATAGCGAAGTTCTAAAAAAGTATTCTACTGTCAAGAATTTGAGCAATAGACCGCATTACCACATTTTAAATAGAATAATCTTGGCAGTATCTTTATTTGCGGTTATTGCACTTTTCTTGCCTTGGACTCAAAATATCTCAGGTTCTGGCGCAGTTACTGCATTAAAACCCAATCAAAGACCACAGTCTATTCAATCTGTTATTTCAGGTCGAATTGAAAAATGGTATGTTCAGGAAGGAAATTTTGTAAAAAAAGGAGATACAATTCTTTTTATATCTGAAATAAAAGAAGATTATATGGATCCGAATTTGGTTGAAAACACTAAAAATCAAGTGGACGCCAAAAAACTATCTTTAGAATCGTATGGCTCAAAAGTGGAGACACTTTCCGTGCAAATGCAAGCCATAGAAAGAGAAAAAAGATTAAAACTCGAACAAGCACAAAATAAAATTAAACAAGCAAGTTTAAAAATAAAAAGCGATAGTATGGATCTTGTAGCTGTTAAAACACAACTGCGAATTGCCAACACCCAATTTAATCGTTCACAACAATTAAACAAAGAAGGTCTAAAACCTTTGTCGGATGTTGAAGAAAAACGTTTAAAATTGCAAGAATATGAAGCCAAAATCATCACACAAGAAAACAAATTTTACACCAGTAAAAATGAATTTATCAATACCCAAGTAGAAATCAACAGAATCACTGCAGAATATTCTGAAAAAATATCAAAAGCACAAAGTGATCAATTTACTGCCTTAAGTAATCAATACGATACAGAAGCACAAGTAAACAAGTTGCAAAATCAATATGCAAATTATAGCATACGAAATAAAATGTATTACATCAAAGCCCCACAAAACGGGTACATCAACAGAGCTTTGCAAGCAGGTATCGGAGAAACTGTCAAAGAAGGCACACCTATAGCTACTATTATGCCGTCTACGTATGAAATTGCAGTAGAAACATTTGTAGACCCAATAGATTTACCTTTAATCAAAAAAGGCGAAAAAGTAAGAGTATGGTTTGATGGGTGGCCAACAATTGTTTTCTCTGGATGGCCAGATATTTCCTACGGCACTTTTGGTGGCGAAGTAGTGGCAATTGAAAATTTTATTAGTGAAAATGGAAAATTCAGAATTCTTATTGCGCCTGACAAAACCGAAACTTCTTGGCCAATACAATTAAGTATGGGCTCTGGGGCACAAACCGTAGCTTTACTAAATACGGTTCCAGTTTGGTTTGAAATATGGCGAACACTTAACGGTTTTCCGCCAAATTATTATGCAGGAAAAGAGAAACCCTCAAAAGAAAAAAAATAATGAAATACCTTCTTTTAGTACTCTGTTTATTAGCATCAACGGTGTACTGTCAGTCCAATACTGAATCACAATTGCCCTTGAATCTCAAAGAATTGAGTTACAATGAGTATTTGGGTTTTGTAAAAAAGTACCACCCATTAGTAAAAAACACTAAGTTGGAAATCAGCAAAGCACAAGCCAACTTAATGATGGCTCGAGGTGGTTTTGACCCAAAACTAGAATTGGATTACAACAAAAAACAATTTCAGGGCACAGAATACTATTCGATATTAAATAGCAGTTTCAAAATTCCCACTTGGTACGGAATCGACATAAAAGCGGGATTCGAAGAAAATGAAGGTTATTATCTTAATCCGCAAAACACAACTCCTAACACGGGTTTAACTTCTTTGGGAATTAGCGTCCCAGTCGGGCAAGGATTATTCATTAATCAAAGAATGGCCGATTTACGAAAAGCTAAAATCCAAGTTAAATTAAGCCAAGCCGAGCAAAAACTCGAAGCTATTGCCGTTTTATACGACGCATCGATCGCGTATTTTAACTGGAAAAAAAATTACGAAGAAAAACTCTTATATGAAAATTATAGCATCAATGCCCAAATAAGATATAAAGGTGTCGCATCTTTAATAAGAGAAGGAGACAAACCTGCTATTGATAGCGTTGAAGCAGGAATTGTAGTAAAAAATAGATTATTGTCGTTAGAAGATTCCAATTTAAAATTAACAAAAGCAAGACTAGAATTATCAAACTTTCTTTGGTTAGAAAACAACATTCCACTTGAACTTGCAGATACTATTATTCCTGAGCAAAAACTTGGGCAAACCATACAAGAAACCTTGAACATAAGTGCTTTACTAAATCAAAATTTTTCGATACTTAATCACCCAAAAATGGAAGCTTTGCAGAGCAAAATCGATATGCTAACTGTAGATAAAAAATTGAAAGCAAATATGTTATTGCCAAAAATAGATCTCGGGTATTCCTATTTGGCTCAGCCAAATCCAACGATGCCCAACAGGAATGACAATTACAAACTGGGTGTCGATTTTTATTTCCCTTTGTTTTTAAGAAAAGAAAGAGGAAATTTAAAAATAGCGCAATTCAAAATTCAAGAATCCGAGTTTACCCTCGATTTAGAAAAAGTACAATTGAGCAACAAAATTAGTGCTCAAAAAGTAGAAATTTTGTCTTTGACCAAACAGCAACAATTAATCAACAAACTAGTCGCTGACAATGCAACTATGCTTAAATCAGAAGAACGGTTATTTACTTTAGGTGAAAGCTCTCTTTTTCTAATCAATACGCGAGAAAATAATTTAGTAAGTGCAAGACTTTCAGAAATTGCATTAGAAAATAGATTTTACACTTCAAATTCAGAACTTTACAAAATTATGGCCAATCCGAATTAAATAATTTTTAAATCGTATTTTTGCCGTCTGAAAATTGAATTATGATTATCCAAAAATCTAGAGAAGAAATAGAATTAATGCGCGAAAGTGCTTTAATCGTTTCGAAAACATTAGGAATGATTGCTTCCGAAATCAAGGAAGGTGTTACCACTTTACACTTAGACAAATTAGCTGAAGAATTCATTCGAGATCACGGCGCTGTACCTAGTTTTCTTGGACTTTATGGATTTCCAAACTCACTTTGCATGAGCCCAAATGCTCAAGTAGTTCATGGCATTCCAAACAACAAACCCTTAGAAAGTGGCGATGTGATTTCAATAGATTGTGGCGCTTTCAAAAACGGATACCACGGGGATCACGCCTATTCTTTCGAAATTGGGGAAGTAGCTCCAGAAACCAAAAAATTATTGCAAGTAACCAAAGAATCTCTATACGTTGGAATCCGGGAATTAAAATTAGGAAACCGAGTCGAAGATGTAGGAAATGCCATTCAAAAATTTACAGAAAGCCACGGATATGGTGTGGTTCGGGAATTGGTTGGTCACGGCTTGGGCCAAAAAATGCACGAAGATCCAGAAATGCCCAACTACGGAAAACGAGGTCGCGGAAAACTTTTCGTCGAAGGAATGGTAGTTGCCATAGAACCGATGATTAACCTAGGAACCAAAAACATCAAACAACACAAAGACGGTTGGACAATCACCACTGCCGACGGAAAACCATCTGCCCATTTCGAACACGACGTGGCAATTATAGATGGAAAACCAGAAATTTTATCGACGTTTGCTTATGTTTATCAAGCTCTAGGAATCGTGAGTAACGAAGAAGACGAGTTTAGAAGAATCCCGTTAGTAATTTAGACATAAAAAACTTATATGACCTTAAATGCCTTATATGGTTAAAGAATTTATCGAACCATATAAGGCATTTAAGGTCATTTAAGAAAAATAAAAACTTGTATTTGTGAACCTTTGTGTAATAAATAATGAAAAAACTCTTTAAACTTATCCTCAACACCATTCCTCGGCCACTATTAATTCGTTTGAGTTATGTGGCACGGCCTATCATCGCGTATTCCTTAAAAGGAAACAAATTCACCGATCCTATCGACGGAAAAAGTTTCAAATCGATGTTGCCTTACGGCTATGAAAAACAGCGCAATAATGTGCTTTCCCCAAGCACACTTTCGCTCGAAAGACATCGTTTGCTGTGGTTGTACCTCAACGAAAAAACCGATTTTTTCATCGCCTCAAAGAAAGTATTGCATTTTGCTCCAGAACAAGCTTTTTATAAAAGGTTTCGCACACAAAAAAATCTCAATTACACTACAACTGATTTATTTTCGCCACTTGCCGATGTAAAAGCGGATATTTGCGATTTACCTTTTGAAGACAATCAATACGACGTTATTCTTTGCAATCACGTTTTAGAACATATTCCAGATGACACTAAAGCAATGCAGGAATTATTCCGAGTTCTAAAACCAGGAGGAATGGCAATTCTTCAAATTCCGCAAGATTTAAAAAGAGAAGTAACTTTTGCCGACGATTCTATTACGGACCAAAAAGAGCGCGCCGCAATTTTCGGGCAATACGACCACGTTCGCATTTATGGCCGGGATTATTTTGACAAACTGAGAAGCATTGGCTTTACTGTGATAGAAGAAGATTATACCAATAAAATTGCTCCTGAATTAGTAGAGAAATATTGTTTAGCTAAAGGCGAAATTATCCCGGTTTGTTTTAAATAATAGGAAGTCGACTCAATTTATTCTAGCATAATTTTAGCAAAGCATAATTCATTATCTTTACAATTCAACAATTACTTTATTATGCTAGATTCCTTCTTTCGAAAAATAGTATTGATATTCCTCTTTTCTCCGGCTGTAGCACAAACAGAAACTGAGATTGTTCCCCCTTATAATATCAAAACCGTATCTTTCATTCAAAGCAATGCAAATGTTGTTCCTATTTTTAAACTAGGCGATGGTTTCCAGTTTCAATTTGATGATTTGTTTGGGAATGAGGCTAATTATTACTACGAAATAGTGCATTGTGACTACAACTGGCAACATAGCAACATCCCCAAACAAGAATATTTAAAAGGTTTTGACGGTCAACGCATTCAGGATTACGAGAATTCTGTCAATACTTTGCAAATCTATTCTCATTACCGACTAGCACTACCCAATCAGTTTACACAATTACTCCTGAGCGGCAATTACATCCTTAAAATTTTAGACGAAAATAAAGAAGTTCTTTTATCCAGAAAATTTATTCTTTACGAAGATATTGTCACCATTCCCATTCAAATTCGTCGCGCTAGAACAGCAAACTATTTAGAATTCAAACACAATATTGAATTTACAATTAAATCTCAATTAATCAATTTTCAAAATCCTTTGAAAAACGTAAAAGTAGTTTTGCTCCAAAACGGACAATTCAACACCGCAATCAAAAATATTGCTCCCCAGTATACTATAGGAAATGATTTAATTTATAGGTACGATAGTCAAACCCAGTTTTGGGCTGGAAACGAATTTTTGTATTTTGATAATAATGACATAAGAGCTGCCAGAAATACTATTTCTAGAATAAATGCAACTGGCGGGATTTATAGTGCAAGTTTATATACAAATAATGCTAGAGCAAACTTCCCATATTCACTTACGTTAGATGCCAACGGAACTTTTGTTGCTCGAAACCTAAGTGCAAGCAAAAATGACGTCGAAGCCGATTACGCTTGGATTTATTTTAGCCTTTCGGCGCCCGCTTTTATGAAAAATAAAAGTGTTTACATAACGGGAATGTTCAATAATTACAGTTTATCTCCAGAATGTAAAATGGATTATGATGCCAAAAATAATAGCTACGAAAAAGCCATTCTTATCAAGCAAGGATTTACAAATTATCAGTATCAAGTTGCAGATGACAAGGGCACTATTGATGCCGAAAATGCCATAGATGGTAATTTTTGGCAAACCGAAAACGACTATACCGTTCTAGTTTATTATCGCAATAACAATGACCGTTATGAAAGAGCCATAGGGAAAGCGACAACAAATTCAACTGTAATTACGAACTAAAAATAGTTGCAAACTGTACAACAAAATCATTTTTTTTGTAGATTTGCAATCATTAAACTTATCAACAACACTTTGCAATGGTTTCTCAAATTACAAGAGGCATAAAAATATCCGTTTTGACTAGTTTTGAAGGTACTTACTTCAAAAACTACAAGATTCATTTTGCCTTTAGTTACGAAATCACGATTGAAAATCACAGTAAAGATTCCGTACAATTAATTTCACGCCATTGGGAAATTTCCGACTCTCTAAACAATAAAGAAATAGTCGACGGAGAAGGAGTTATTGGCATAAAACCAGTTTTAAAACCGGGCGAATTTCACAAATACAATTCCGGTTGCCTACTCGCTTCGCCTTACGGAGCGATGAAAGGTTACTTCAATATGATTAATTTTACCACAACTAAAAACTTCAAAGTTATCGTACCTACATTTAGATTGTGTGCGCCATTTGCCTTGAATTAAGAAGCAATTTACTTCGTCGGTTCGCTTTGCTCGTGTCCAGCTATCTGTTTCCTGTTTTTTATTTTTCTCCTTTTTTTGTAGCGAAAAAAAAGAGATTCCTAGTGTGGCTTTTTTTATCAAACAAAAAATAGTCGCAACCGTCAAAAAGTTTTTCATTTAGGTATGGGCCACAAACCCTAGATTTAACTCATAATTTTATATTTTTAAAACAATCCTTTGTACTTTTGTGAAAATTATTTAATTCAAATACTATGTTAAAAGGATTTTTCAATGTCCCAAAAGCCGTAAACGAGCCCGTTAAATCGTATGCGCCAAACTCTCCAGAGAAAGCAGCCGTACTTGCCGCATATAAAACCATGTGGAATGCTAAAATCGATGTTCCGCTTTATATTGGAAACGAAGAAATTAGAACGGGAAACACCCGCAATATGGCAGCGCCACACGATCACAAACACATCCTGGGAACCTACCATCTTGCTGAAAAATCCCATATCGAAAAGGCGATTGCCAATGCGCTGGAAACCAAAACAAAATGGGCTAATATGGCCTGGGAACAACGAGCAGCGATTTTCTTAAAAGCTGCTGAATTAATTGCTGGACCTTACAGAGCCAAAATAAATGCTGCAACAATGATTGCACAATCTAAAAATATTTTCCAAGCCGAAATCGATGCTTCTTGCGAATTGATTGATTTCTTGCGTTTCAACGTCGAGTTTATGACTCAAATCTATAGCGACCAACCCAAATCAAATTCCGATGTTTGGAATAGACTGGAATACCGCCCACTAGAAGGTTTTGTTTATGCCATTACCCCTTTCAACTTTACTGCCATTGCGGCAAATCTTCCTGCAAGTGCAGCGATGATGGGTAATGTAGTAATTTGGAAACCTAGCGACAGCCAAGTTTTTTCTGCAAAAATTATTATTGACGTTTTTAAAGAAGCTGGGGTTCCCGATGGGGTAATAAACGTAGTTTTTGGCGACCCTGTGATGATCACCGACACAATTTTAGCAAGTCCTGATTTTGCCGGAATCCATTATACAGGTTCAACATTTGTTTTCAAAGATATTTGGGCTAAAATAGGATCCAATATTCATAAATATAAAACCTACCCAAGAATTGTGGGCGAAACTGGCGGAAAAGATTTCGTTGTGGCGCACCCAAGTGCGAATGTGAAACAAGTTTCGACTGGAATTGTTCGTGGTGCTTTCGAATTTCAAGGTCAAAAATGTTCCGCTGCTTCTAGAGCGTATGTTCCGCAAAGTATGTGGGCAGAACTCAAAAAACAATTGATTACTGATGTTAAATCAATGAAAATGGGTTCTCCAGAAGATTTTGGTAATTTCATTACCGCAGTAATTCACGAAGGATCTTTCGATAAATTAGCCATCTTTATCGATCAAGCCAAAAAAGATTCGGATGCTGAAATCATCGTTGGTGGAAACTATGATAAATCTGTTGGTTATTTTGTTGAACCAACTATAATTGTAACCACAAATCCACATTACACCACAATGGAAACCGAATTATTCGGACCTATAATGACGATTTTTGTTTATGAAGATGCGAATTGGGCCACAACTTTACAATTAGTTGATACAACTTCTGAATATGCATTAACTGGTGCCATTTTCAGTCAAGACCGTTATGCGATTGAAGAAGCAACAATCGTTTTGCAAAACGCAGCTGGGAATTTCTATATTAACGACAAACCAACTGGAGCTGTTGTAGGAATGCAGCCCTTTGGTGGCGCAAGAGCTTCTGGAACCAATGATAAAGCGGGTTCAGCATTAAACTTATTGCGTTGGGCTTCGCCAAGAACCATCAAAGAAACTTTTGTAACTCCAGAAGATTATAGATACCCGTTTTTGGGAGAGTAGTTTTTGCGGTACGAAGTTAGATATACGAAGTACGAAAATTAAAAACCCACAAGAATCAAGTTGTTTGATCTTGTGGGTTTTGATTTTGTCTTACATTGCCATTCCGACGAAGGAGGAATCTCAACAAACGAAAGCAACTAAATTGTGATTCCTCCTTTGTCGGAATGACAAATTAAAGAGTTAACTCAGGTTTTATGAAGTAAACTTCAAAGGCAAATGCACCACTTTTTTAGTCTCAAAAAACTCATCTTCAAAATAATCAGACAAATTATATTCTGCCGCTTTCGGGAAATCCTTTAATTCTTCGGTTAAATCGCCACCTTTGAGATATAGAATTCCATTTCTGAGTTCGTGTTTGCTTTTCTTTTTGATTTTGTCTTTTATCCAAGACACAAAATCGGGCATATTGGTCACTGCCCGACTCACGATAAAATCGAAATCGCCTTTTACCAACTCGGCGCGCAATTGTTCCGCTTTGACATTTTTGAGTTCTAAGGCTTCGGCGACAGCCTGAACGACTTTTATTTTTTTTGCAATGACATCAATCAAATAAAAACGCGTTTCCGGAAATAGAATCGCCAAGGGAATTCCGGGAAAACCTCCACCAGTTCCCACATCCAGAATATAAGTTCCGGGTTCGAATTTAATGATTTTAGCAATTCCCAAGGAATGCAAAATGTGTTTGGTGTACAATTCATCAATATCTTTTCTAGAAATGACATTGATTTTGGCGTTCCAATCGTGGTATAAAAAATCCAGTTTTGCAAATTGCTCCTGTTGGAGAGCAGTCAAATTTGGGAAATACTTTAGAATTTCTTCCATCATTTAAAATTTTAACAAATGTAACCGTTTTAGTTTTGAATATTTAACGCAATTTTACATATTGAAAATTTTTAATAATTATCTTTGCTACCAAGCTAAAATTAAATATGAACAACAATGCCCCAACATTCGCAAAACAAGACAATCTAAAATTTTTTAGAACTCTTAACTCTCGCGTAAACAATTACTTCAAAGAAAATAACATTCAGAAAACGGGCAACTCAAAACTGTACCTGAAAACCCTAATTATGTTCGCTATTTTTCTTACACCGTATTTTTTAATTCTAACCCTAAATATGCCGTTTTGGGTATATTTATTAATGACAATTGTCATCGGAATCGGAATGGCTGGAGTTGGAATGAACGTGATGCACGATGGCAATCACGGTTCTTATTCTAACATCAATTGGATCAACAAATTTATGGGTGGAAGTATCTATATTTTGGCAGGAAACGTATACAATTGGCAAGTGCAGCATAATGTTTTACATCATACGTACACTAATATTCCTGGTCATGACGAAGATCTCGATGCTGGAAGAGTAATTCGCTTTACCAAAGACGCTAAATGGTACAGTTTTCATCGTTTTCAACAATATTATTCCGTTTTTTTATATGGATTATTAACTTTCAATTGGGCTATCACAACTGATTTTAAGCAAATGAGAAGCTATCTGAAAAGAAAATTGTCTTATGGTGAAGCCAAAAGCCCAAAGATACTTTGGACGACTTTATTGATTACAAAAACCATTTATTTTAGTATTTGGCTTGTTTTGCCAATGCTTATAGGAATTACTTGGTGGAAAGTTCTTGTTGGATTTTTTGTGATGCATTACACCGCCGGATTAATCTTAAGTATTGTTTTTCAATTGGCTCACGTAGTAAAAGAAACCACGAATCCCGTGCCAAATGTAGATGGCGAAATCGAAAATACTTGGGCAATTCACCAATTGTTTACAACCACCAACTTTGCACCAAAAAACTGGATCATAAATTGGTACACAGGAGGTTTAAACCATCAAATCGAACATCACATTTTTCCAAATATTAGTCACGTTCATTACGGCAAAATATCAAAAATCGTCAAGGAAACTGCTATAGAATGTAACTTACCATATTACGAATATAAAACGTTTAGAAGTGCTGTAATTGCTCATTTCAAGCATTTGAAAGAACTTGGAATGAAACCTGCGCTACAGTAAAGACGCATTTCACTCCTTCTTAACAAAACAACCAACTTTACAAACCAAAATTACTATTTAATGAACAATCCGCTTTCAGACCGAATAAACAATTTAGCTACATCACAAACCTTAGCCATGGCTGCTTTAGCCAGAGAATTAAAAGCACAAGGAAAAGATATCATTAGTTTAAGCTTGGGTGAACCCGATTTCAATACACCCGATTTCGTTAAAGACGCTGCAAAACGAGCTATTGACGAAAACTACAGCACCTATTCTCCAGTTGAAGGTTACGGAGAACTGAAAGAAGCCATTTGCAGAAAATTCAAAAGGGACAACGGATTAGATTACAAACCCTCACAAATCGTAGTTTCAACAGGCGCAAAACAATCCTTGTACAACATTGCTCAAGTAATGCTAAACGATGGAGACGAAGTGATTTTACCTGCTCCGTATTGGGTTTCTTATTTCGAAATAGTAAAATTATCCGGTGGAATTCCTGTTGAAGTTCCGACAACTATAGAAAGTGATTTCAAAATCACGCCAGAACAATTAGAAGCAGCCATCACACCAAAAACAAAAATGATGTGGTTCAGTTCCCCTTGCAATCCAAGTGGCTCTGTTTACAATAGAGAAGAATTAACGGCTTTGGCCAAAGTTTTAGAAAAACACCCGCACGTTTACGTTGTTGCCGACGAAATTTATGAACACATCAATTTCTCTGGCACTTTCTGCAGTATTGGTTCAATCCCAGGAATGTTAGAAAAAACCATTACCGTAAACGGATTGGCAAAAGCTTTCGCAATGACCGGATGGAGAATTGGTTACATTGGTGGACCAGAATTTATAGCAAAAGCGTGCACTAAAATACAAGGCCAAGTAACTTCAGGAGCCAATTCAATCGCACAACGTGCTGCAATTACTGCTGTAGATGCTGATCCAAGCGTCCTTAACGAAATGGTTGCCGCTTTCAAAAGCCGCAGAGATTTAGTAGTAGGATTGCTTCAAGATATTCCTGGAATCAAAATTAACGTTCCGGAAGGCGCTTTTTATGTGTTCCCAGACGTATCTTCTTTCTTCGGAAAAACATTAAAAGGAACGTTTATCAAGGATGCCAATGATTTTTCAATGTACCTATTAGGCGAAGCCAATGTAGCAACTGTTACCGGTGATGCTTTCGGAAATCCAAATTGTATCCGTTTTTCTTATGCAACCAGCGAAGAGTTATTAACCGAAGCATTAAGAAGAATAAAAGTAGCAGTGTCTAAATAAAAATAATTCTTAAAAGATGAAAAAAATAGCTTCGTTATTATTCCTGTTTTCTGTGGCATTTATAAATGCGCAAGACAAAAAAGAACAACCCAAATCTCAAATCGTTGAAGCGGCTTGCGGTCAGTGCCAATTCAAAATGAAAGGACACGACTGCGATTTAGCCGTTCGCATTGACGGAAAAACTTATTTTGTAGATGGAACTTCAATTGATTCACACGGAGATGCACACGCTGGCGATGGTTTTTGTGCCACCGTTAGAAAAGCCGAAGTGATTGGTACAATCGTGGACAATCGTTTCAAAGCCACTTCCTTTAAATTATTACCAGAAAAAAAATAATTTGTATTTAAATATTAAAAAAATACTTAAACACCTTACTATTTCTGGATAAAGACAAGGCCTTTTTTTGTTTGAAGCTGAAAAAATTTTAGTTGTTTTTTTTTAGTATTATTTTAATAAACACTAAAGTATTAATCACCAAACAATAAATTCTTACTTTATCTTAAAGTACTAATCTGCCACTTTTACTTAAATTTGTACTCTTATAATTAATTCATCTATACCAATGGCTACTACAGTTTTACACAAAGCAGATACAAGAGGACATGCAGACCATGGTTGGCTCAACGCATATCATAGTTTTAGTTTCGCGAGTTGGTACAATCCAGAACGCGTTCAGTTCGGGGTTTTAAGGGTTTTAAATGATGATACTGTTGCGGCTGGAATGGGTTTTGGCGAACACGGACACGATAATATGGAAATTATTACCATTCCGCTTGAAGGTGATTTGGCTCACAAAGACAGCATGGGCAATGCCGAAACCATCAAAACGGGTGATGTGCAAGTGATGAGTGCCGGAACAGGAATTAGACATAGCGAATTTAATCCTAATGCAGACCAGCAAACAAAACTGTTTCAAATTTGGTTGTTTCCGCGAGTTAGCAATGTGGAACCACGTTACCAGCAAATTACTTTAGATATAACCGAACAAAAAAATAATTTTGCGCAAATTCTTTCGCCAAATGCTGATGATGAAGGTGTTTGGATACATCAAGATGCCTGGTTTCATTTAGCTGATTTTGATAAAGGGTTTTCTAAAACATACCAAATTAAAAAAGCTGGAAATGGCATGTATGTTTTTATAATTTCGGGCAAAATTACAGTTGACGGACAAGAACTTGAAACTCGTGATGGATTAGGAATAACCGCTTTTGGAACTATAGAAATAAAAGCGTCAACCGATGCAAAATTTTTGTTGATGGAAATCCCGATGAATTAATAAGTCTAAAATAGAACGGTATTCCGTTACATTCAAACCTCCATACTTCGTTAGCAAGTGCGGAGGTTTTCTTTTATGTCACTTTTATCTTTACCAATAAATCCTAAAAAAGTACTATTTTTGCAAAGAGTTTTCGAAGCTCCACGACGGAGAAACTTTAAACTTTTAAACCTTAAACTTTTAAACTGCAATAGATGAAAGCATACATATTTCCGGGACAAGGAGCACAATTTACCGGAATGGGTAAAGATTTATACGAGAATTCGGCTTTAGCAAAAGATTTATTTGAGAAAGCCAATGCAATTCTAGGTTTCCGAATTACTGACATTATGTTTGAAGGAACGGCCGAAGAATTGAAAGAAACAAAAGTAACGCAACCCGCTGTTTTCTTGCACTCCGTAATTTTAGCCAAAACTCTTGAAGATTTCAAACCAGAAATGGTAGCGGGACATTCTTTAGGAGAGTTTTCTGCTTTGGTTGCTAATGGCGTTTTGTCCTTTGAAGACGGGTTGAAATTGGTTTCACAAAGAGCGTTGGCTATGCAAAATGCATGTGAAATAAAACCCTCTACCATGGCAGCAGTTTTAGGTTTGGAAGATACTATTGTTGAAGATATTTGTGCCTCGATTGATGGCATTGTTGTAGCCGCCAATTATAATTGCCCAGGGCAATTGGTAATTTCGGGCGAATTTTCAGCAGTAGAAAAAGCATGCGAAGCGATGAAACAAGCTGGAGCAAAACGTGCTTTGTTACTGCCTGTTGGTGGCGGTTTTCACTCCCCAATGATGGAACCCGCCAGAGCGGAATTGGCTGCAGCCATAGAAGCCACAACCTTCTCCACTCCTATTTGTCCAATATATCAAAATGTAACAGCAACAGGCGTTTCTGACGCCACCGAGATAAAGAGAAACCTAATTATTCAGTTGACAGCCCCGGTTAAATGGACGCAATCAGTGCAACAAATGATTGCAGATGGTGCAACAAGTTTTACTGAAGTTGGTCCCGGAAAAGTTTTGGTAGGATTGATTGGAAAAATTGATAAAGATGCGGTGACGGCAAACGCTTAATTTAGTGATTAGTGATTATCAGAACCAATCAAAAAATCCTAAACTATTTATTAATAATTTAGGATTTTTGTTAACTGAAATTTGCAACCTACAATCTAACTTCTAATCTTCCGCTCCCATTTCCAGGCGCTTTCCATCGCTTCATCTAATGTAGATTCAGCTTTCCAACCCAGCATATCATTAGCTCTATCCGTATTGGCGTAAGCCGAAGTTATATCTCCCTCTCTACGAGCCACAATTTTATAAGGCAGTTTTTGTCCGCTAACTTTTTCGAAAGCATGAATAACTTCCAAAACAGAACTTCCGGTTCCTGTTCCTAAATTGAAGGTTTCTACTTTTGACAAATTATTTTTTTCCATTAGTCGTTTGAGAGCAATAACGTGGGCTTTCGCCAAATCGACTACATGAATATAATCGCGAACGGCTGTTCCGTCAGGAGTTGGATAATCATCGCCGTAAACCGACAGTTCCTTACGTAAACCTATGCCTGTTTGAGTGATAAAAGGAACTAAATTTTGAGGAACTCCAATAGGCAATTCGCCAATTTCAGCCGATGGATGCGCTCCAATTGGGTTAAAATAACGCAACAAAATGGCGTTAATATTAGTTACTTTGGCAGTATCTGTTATGATTTCTTCTCCTATTTGCTTGGTATTCCCATACGGTGACATAGCCTTTTGAATGGATGCATTCTCAGTAATGGGCATCTTTTCGGCTTGACCGTAAACCGTACAAGATGAACTAAAAATGAAGTTGGCTTGCGGTTGTTGTTGCAATTCCTGTAGCAAATAAATTAAAGTAATTAGATTGTTTTCATAGTAAAGCAGCGGATTTTCAACGCTTTCACCCACGGCTTTTGAAGCTGCAAAATGAATTAGGCCGGAAATATCGCGATGTCTTTTGAAAAAATCCTGGACTTTTTCTTTGTCTCGCAAATCCAGATTTTCGAATGCTGTTTTGATTCCAGTAATGTTTTCAATTCCAACCAATACATTCTGTGATGTATTTGAAAGATTGTCTATAATCACTACTTCAAATCCTTGATTTTGCAATTCGACCACCGTATGCGAACCTATAAAACCCAAGCCTCCTGTTACTAGTATTTTCATCTTTTTTTATATTGTAGGCAATTTATAAGCCTGTCTGGCTATCATCAACCATTGTTTTTTTTGCTTTTGCCAAACTTGCATTACACCAATTTTGGTTTCCTTATCAACTCCATCATCTTTAGAATGAGATAAGAAAATATGTCTTACTATCGCTGTGTCGCCTGCAATTGAAATCGTTTGGTTTTGAAATTCTAATGCAATAATATTGGATTTCTTTTTTACCACATTTTCGATAAATGCCGCTTTATTTTCGATATTTCCTCCTGAATGTCCATAACTCAAACTAATTGACGTAACAGCCTTTAATTTAGTTGCATTGGCAGTCATTAAGCCTTGACGTAGTATTTCAATATTAGAAACGATCGCTAGTTCGTCCTTATGGATGACCTTTTCTTGAGCAATTCCTGAAAATTGCAATAAAACTACGGCTATACTTGTAAAGAAAAATTTCATATCTACTGTTTTAAAAACTCCAGAACTGAATCCGTGATAAAGTTGATTTGTTCATCGTCTAATTCAGTGTGCATTGGCAAAGAAATAACTTCTTTTACCAACTGATTCGTTATAGGAAAATCTTGCTCTTTATAACGTGTATCTCTATATGCTTTTTGCGAATGCAAAGGAATTGGATAATAAATGGCACATGGAATGCCTTTGTCTAGCAAATGCTTCATCAATCCATCCCTATCAGCATTGACAATGCGTAATGTATATTGATGAAAAACGTGGCAATCGCAAATATCGCAAATACTAGGAGCAATAATGTTTTTGTTTCCTTCAAAAGCTGCCGAGTATTTTCGGGCTGCATTCTGACGTGCAGTGTTATACGTGTCCAACAATGGCAATTTAGCATTCAAAACAGCCGCTTGAACGCTGTCTAATCTTGAATTTACACCTACCACATCGTGATGATAACGCTCATACATTCCGTGATTTACGATTCCTCGGATTTTGTGTGCTAAAGAATCATCATTGGTAAAAATAGCGCCGCCGTCACCATAACATCCTAAATTTTTTGAAGGAAAAAAAGAGGTTGCCCCAACATGACCAATGGTTCCTGCCTTCTTTTTTGTTCCGTCAGAAAACTTGCAATTAGCACCAATAGCTTGCGCATTATCTTCGATAACGTAAAGATTATACTCTTTGGCAATAGCCATAATCGCTTCCATATTTGCGGCTCGACCAAATAAATGTACCGGAACAATAGCCTTCGTTTTTGCAGTAATAGCGCGTTTAATTCCTTCGATAGAAATGTTCATGTTGAACAAATCTACGTCTACCAAAACAGGGGTAAGTTGCAACAAAGCTATCACTTCTACCGTTGCGGCAAAGGTAAAATCGGCAGTGATTACTTCATCGCCAGGTTTTAAATCCAATCCCATCATGGCAATTTGTAAAGCATCCGTTCCATTGGCACATGGAATTACGTGCTTGACATTGAGATATTCTTCGAGATTCTTTTGAAATTGATGAACCTGTGGCCCGTTGATGTAGGTGTTAGTATCTAAAACTTCTTGGATGGAAGTGTTTACAACATCTTTTATATTATCGTACTGACTTTTTAAGTCAACCATTTGAATTTTTTTCATTTAACCTTTTTATTTAAAATTCTTTAAAATCAGAGTTCACATTGCTTTGGCAACGTTCACAATGATTTAAATATGGCGCAAAAATAAGGATTTTAGCAGAATGATTTTATAGATAATTAAAAGAAAACGTATTTTAGCCACAGAAATTTTTAAATATGCTTTTGCTTTATAATCTTATCGTTCAAATTGCAGCTCTTTTATTGAAAATTGCAGCTCTTTTCATCCTGAAACCTTTCGGGGCAAAAATTAAACTTTTTGTTGCGGGTCGAAAGCCAGTTTTTCAAATTTTACAGACTAATATTAGTCCAAACGATAAAACTATTTGGTTTCATGCCGCTTCCCTTGGTGAATATGAACAAGGATTACCGGTTATTGAAAAAATAAAAATAAAATACCCAAATCACAAAATCATACTTACCTTCTTCTCACCATCTGGTTACGAAGTTCGTAAAAACAATTTGACTGCTGATGTCACGGTTTACTTGCCTTTGGACACCAAAAAAAATGCTCAACAATTTTTGTCATTGGTTCATCCTGAACTGGTTTTCTTTATCAAGTATGAATATTGGCCGAATTATTTGCACGAATTAAGTAAACAGAAAATTCCAACGTATATGATTTCTGGGATTTTTAGAGAAAACCAATTGTTTTTTAAATGGTACGGTGGTTTTTACCGAACTGCTTTGAATACTTTTACCTATTTTTTCGTCCAAAATGAACGGTCAAAAAACCTGTTGATCAAATTAGGTAAAACCAATGTTGCCATTTCTGGCGATACCCGCTTTGACAGAGTGGCTGCGATTATGGGAAAAAATAATGCACTTGATTTTATTGCAACATTCAAAAATAACACACTGACTATTGTTGCGGGGAGTTCATGGCCTAAAGATGAAAATCTTTTAGTTGATTATATCAATAATACTTCAGCAAAAGTCAAGTTTATCATTGCTCCGCACAACATTAAAGAAGACCAAATTCAGCAATTGAAGAATACAATTTCTAAGAAAGTCGTTTTATTTTCTGAAAAAGAAACTAATAATTTGGCAGAATTTGACGTTTTCATTATTGATACTATTGGAATTTTGACCAAAATTTATAGCTATGCTGACATTGCCTATGTTGGTGGAGGCTTCGGAAATCCCGGCGTACACAATATACTAGAACCAGCGACCTTTGGAGTTCCCGTCGTGATTGGCCCTAATTATTCGCATTTTGCTGAGGCAACAGCTTTAGTAAATATGGGTGGTTGCATTTCTATTTCGAATGAGGACGAATTGGCTGATGCATTTTCAAACTTAGTGGCAAACGAAGATGTGCGACACGAAAAAGGACATATTTGCACTACTTTTGTACAAATGAACCAAGGAGCAACAGCAATTATTATGAAAAAAATTTAGTGCCAAATGATGCTAATTTTACAGTTGATTTATAGTTTGAAATGCAAAAAAAAAGATAATTTTGAAGTGTCTAAAAAATCATAATTAGATTAGTCAATAATCCCTGACAAGGTTTCTATAGCACTATACAATATCTTTACATTATATAATAGAAAATGTATTGTTTTACACCATTTTCACTAACATCTCGAATTTTTTTATTTGTTTTTAAAAAAACAGCGTTATAACAACATCGAGAATAGAACAAATGACTATTATTTTTAAAAAAAAAAAAAAAAATTATTTTAACTATTAAAAAATTTATATATTTGCCCCGAATTAATAATTAACCTTTTATATTTAAGTAAGATGAAAAAAGTATTTTTAAGTTTAGCCGTTGTTGCTGTGTTAACTGTTGTATCTTGTAAAAAAGCTGAGCCAGCTGCTGAAACTCCAGCTGTTGACACTACTGCTGTAGCTGTTGATACTGCTGCTGTAGCTGTTGATACTGCTGCTGTTGTTGCTGATACTGCTGCTGTTGCAGCTCCAGAAGCTAAGTAATTTTAAATTACAGAAAAAATAAGCTACGCATTGCGTGGCTTTTTTTTGCTCTTGCTTGAAAAAATATAAACGAGTAAAAAGTATTCTTTTTGATGACAGTATAGAATTCACAAAAAAGCAAAAAAATGCCGTTATACTTGTAAGTGTAACGGCATTTTTTACTAGTGGAATTATTAACAATTTATATATTAGCAGTAGATACAAATAAAAAAAAACCGCAAAGAATTAACAATTAAGTCTTTACGGTTTTCAAGAGTACTCAGAGCGGGACTTGAACCCGCACGAACATTGCTGTTCACTGGATTTTAAGTCCAGCGTGTCTACCAATTTCACCATCCGAGCGTTTTGCTTTTAAATGTTATATCTAATTTTTAGAAAAAATTAATTAAATATAGCACCATCCGAGCGTTCTGCTTCATCAAAATTACATCAAATTGAATCAATCAATTAAATTTAATATCTTTTAAGCATCTGGTTTTGAGCGAAAAACGGGGCTCGAACCCGCGACCTCGACCTTGGCAAGGTCGCGCTCTACCAACTGAGCTATTTTCGCATTTTCATTATAAAAAAGAACTCAATACTTATTTCGTATTGCGGATGCAAATTTAATACATTAATTCAATTACACAAGCGTTTTTTATAAAAAATAGAGCCGTATACGCTAAGCTTCTGATATACCTAAACTTATGAATAATAAAACTATTTTTTCGTTAACATTCGCTTGATTTCATTGAGTTTCATCAAGGCTTCCATTGGCGTAATCGTATTAATGTCCAAACTTAAAATCTCCTCTTTTATTTCCTCTAACAAAGGATCGTCTAGATTAAAGAAACTCATTTGCATCTGTTCCCTTTCGGTTTTTAGCCCTACTAGAGCATCGCTTGAATGATTTTTCTCTAGTTTCTTCAATAGTTTTTGCGCTTTCAGGATCACAATTTGCGGCATTCCTGCCATCTTCGCCACATGAATTCCAAAACTGTGCGCACTTCCGCCTTTTACCAGTTTTCGGATAAAAAGCACGGTATCCTTTAACTCTTTTACTGAAACATTATAGTTCTGAATTCGTGACAAAGACTCACTCATTTCGTTCAACTCGTGATAATGCGTGGCAAAAAGTGTTTTGGGTTTAGAAGGATGCTCGTGTAAAAACTCGGCGATTGCCCAAGCAATTGAAATCCCGTCATAAGTGCTGGTTCCTCGTCCAATTTCGTCTAGTAATACTAAACTTCTATCGGATATATTATTCAAAATGGACGCTGTTTCGTTCATTTCGACCATAAAAGTAGATTCTCCCATCGAAATATTATCCGAAGCTCCAACTCTGGTAAATATTTTATCGACTATTCCCATTCTGACGCCATCTGCAGGGACAAAACTTCCCATTTGAGCCAAGAGTACAATTAACGCAGTTTGACGCAAAATAGCCGACTTTCCGGACATATTTGGACCCGTAATCATTATCAATTGTTGTGTTTCTCTATCCAAGAAAACATCATTAGCAATATAAGGCGTGCCAACGGGCAATTGTTTTTCGATAACGGGATGCCTTCCGTTTTTGATTTCCAATTCGAATGTTTCGTCTAAATCGGGACAAACGTATTTATTTTCGATTGCCAATTGAGTGAAAGAACACAAACAATCCAATTGCGCGACCAAATTTGCATTCATTTGAACCGGCTTGATGTAAGTCGCAATCCAACTCACTAGTTGCTCGAACAACTCGGCCTCAATTTTGTGGATTTTTTCTTCGGCACCCAGAATTTTGGTTTCGTATTCTTTTAATTCTTCGGTGATATAACGTTCTGCATTGACCAAAGTTTGTTTCCGAATCCATTCTATCGGAACTTTGTCTTTATGTGTGTTTCGAACTTCGATGTAATAACCAAAAACATTGTTGAAGGAAATTTTTAATGACGAGATTCCCGTTCTTTCAGATTCCCGTTTTTCTATTCCTTCGAGGTATTCTTTTCCAGATGTTGAAATCGCACGCAAATCGTCTAATTCTTCGTGAATTCCTTTGGCAATGGCATTCCCTTTGGCAACAGCCACAGGAGCATCTTGGTTTAAAACCGTTTTAATTTTTTCGCGCAATAAATCGCAGCTGTGCAGGCTGTCGCCAATGATTTTGACGGCTTCCTGCGGACTAGCTAGCGCCACGGTTTTTATTGGAATAATGGCATCCAATGATTCTTTGAGATAGACCACTTCGCGAGGCGAAACTTTTCCGGTGGCAATTTTAGAAATCAAACGTTCCAAATCAGCTATTTGCTTGATTTGCTTTTGAATGTTTTTTAGCACTTCTTCATTCTCTTTCAGATAGAAAACCACCTGATGGCGACTTCGTATTTTATGAGCATCTTTTAATGGCAACGCTAACCAACGTTTTAATAATCTTCCCCCCATTGGCGAAAGCGTTTTATCAATTACGTCGAGAAGCGTGACCGCATTAGGATTGTAACTATGGTACAATTCGAGATTCCGAATCGTAAATCGATCCATCCAGACGTAAGCTTCTTCGGCAATACGTTGAATCGAAGTGATATGCTGCACTCTATTGTGTTGTGTTTCGGACAAATAATACAAAATAGCTCCCGAAGCAATAATTCCTTCCTTCAACTCATCGATTCCAAAACCTTTGAGCGAAATGGTTTGAAAATGTTTAGTCAAAATTTCGAAAGCATAATCTTCTTTATAAATCCAGTCTTCAAGATAAAAACAGTGATAATCCTCACCAAAAATTTCTCTGAAATCATTTTTATTATTTTTCGGAATCAAAATCTCACTTGGATTGAAATTCTGCAACAACTTATCGATGTATTCCGCATTGCCTTGAGAAGTCAGAAATTCGCCTGTAGAAACATCCAGAAAGGAAATTCCGATGGATTTGTTGGCAAAATAAATGGCCGCCAAGAAATTATTGGTTTTAGACTGCAAAACCTCATCATTCATTGAAACTCCTGGAGTTACTAGCTCGGTCACTCCGCGCTTTACGATGGTTTTCGTCATTTTTGGATCTTCAAGCTGGTCGCAAATAGCCACGCGAAGTCCGGCTTTGACCAATTTGGGCAAATAAGTATTAATAGAATGATGTGGAAAACCAGCCAAAGCCGTTTCGGTTTCGGAACCTGCGCCTCTTTTAGTTAAAGTTATCCCTAAAATTTTTGCAGCTCGAACCGCATCTTCGCCAAATGTTTCATAAAAATCCCCCACTCGAAACAACAAACAGGCATCAGGATACTTCCTTTTGATTTCGTTGTACTGCTTCATTAACGGCGTTTCCTTGATGATTTTTTTCTGAGATGACAAAATATTTTCTTTAAATTTGTAGGTAGCGAATTTAAAGATTTTATAACGAAATACATACAGACCTTAAATTTAAAATTTTTTTAAGTAAATTTTATGTTCCATTTTAGATATTTTATATAAATTTGTCTTTTAATTTTAAATAAAATAACGATGAAAAAAATTATTACACTTTCAATAGCACTTTTAGCGTTCGCTTTTTCTAACGCGCAAGAATCTGCAAAACCTAATAAAGTTATTAAAAAAGCAACAACAAAATCAACCGCTGCGCCAAAAGTAGAGGGGGCTGGAATGGTTTATGTAACTGAAACTATTGATTACGGAACCATCGCTCACAATGCAGACGGCAACCGCAAATTTGAATTTACAAATAATGGTAACAAGCCATTAATTATAACAAATGCAGCAGGCTCTTGTGGATGTACTGTTCCAACTTTTCCAAAAGAGCCTATTTTGCCGGGAGCAAAAGGATTTATTGGTGTAAAATATGACACATCAAGAGCTGGACAACCATTTACTAAAACAGTAACTATCACTTCAAATGCGGAAGGAAATCCTTCGAAAGTACTTACGATAAAAGGAACTGTACTCGCTGCTGATGCTCCAAAGAGCTAAAATTACTATTTTATACTAAAAAGCTTCCTTGATTTGGAAGCTTTTTTGGTTTTAAAAAACAACTAAAACGATGCGAAAGCTAGAAAACAGTGAACTCGACCGAAAATCTATTGAGGATTTTAAACAGTCCGAAAAAACACCAATCATCCTTGTGCTGGATGATATCAGAAGTTTACATAATATCGGTTCGGTATATAGAACCGCCGATGCTTTTCTTATCGAAAAAATATATTTGTGCGGTATAACGGCAACTCCACCCAATAAAGAAATTCACAAAACAGCTCTTGGCGCAACCGAAACTGTGGTTTGGGAACATTGTAATAATGTTTGTGAAGTTATTCAAAATTTAAAAAACGAAAAAGTCACCGTGTTGGCTATCGAACAAGTGGAAAGCGCCATTTTTCTTCAAGATTTTAAAGTGGAGAAGGACAAGAAATACGCTTTGGTTTTTGGCAACGAAGTATTTGGTGTATCACAAGAAGCAGTTGCAATTTGTAATGGTTGTATTGAAATTCCTCAATTAGGAACAAAACATTCTTTAAATATTTCAGTAAGTGCTGGAATTGTAGTTTGGGATTTATTCCAAAAAATGAGATGGAAGCATTAAGCGATTTTCAAAAAAATAGTAATACTTTTATGGAATGAAAATTCATGTTTTTTATAAAATAATCATTAGCGCATTATTGCTTAGTTCGACAGCGAGCTTTGCCATAGATCCTCCTGTTATTACAGCAACAGGAAATCAAATCTATTGTCTGGGAACGTCTATTAAAATTGTTGAAACCATATCTATAAAACCTGATCCAGCTGAACCTCAAACGGATGCTCTATATGTTCAAATTTCATCAGGATATGTTTTTGGTCAAGATGTTTTAACTCTTTCTAATGCAACGGCTCATCCTAAAATAATTACTAGTTGGGATTCAGTCGCAGGAAAGCTTAAATTATCAAGTCCAACAGGCGCGAAAATTCCTTATACAGATTTTGAAGCAGCCATTAAAGATATTGTATTTAGCAATTCATCTCTTAATCCTTCGGGAACTCGAAACTTTTCCATCACCATAGGGCAGGCCAATTTTCTTCCATCCACAGGTCACTATTATGAATATGTCCCCAATATTGGAATTTGGTGGACCTCCGCAAAAACAGCAGCAGAAGCGCGTAATTATTATGGTTTAAAAGGCTATCTCGCTACGATTTCTTCATTAGAAGAAGTGCAAATTACTGGAGAACAAGCTAAAGGAGCGGGATGGATCGGGGGAAGTGATGCTGCCACAGAAAATGTTTGGAAATGGGTTACCGGTCCAGAAGGACTTGCCAACGGCGGTACAGGAATTACTTTTTGGAATGGACTTGCAAATGGAACTTCCCCAAATTTCGCCTATTGGAATGATACTGAACCCAACCAATTTAATGGGACAAATGAAGATTATGCACATATTACTGCTCCTGGGGTTGGAATCCCAGGCTCTTGGAATGATTTAACTATTACAGGTAATCCAACCGGAGATTATCAACCTAAAGGTTATATCGTTGAATATGGTGGAATGCCAGGCGATCCAATTCTTCAAATTTCGGCGAGTACAACGATCACAATTCCAAAAATAATTAGTACCACTCCTGCTTCAGTATGTGGCTCTGGAGTTGTTACCCTTCAAGCATCAGCAACTACCAACGGTACTGTAAGTTGGTACACTTCAAACACAGGTGGATCTCCAATAGCAACAGGAAATTCATTTACCACACCCACAATTTATACTTCCACTTCGTATTATGTTGATGCAAGAAACGGAAGTTGTCCAAATGAACCAAGAACTGCGATTATTGCAACTGTAAATATTTCTCCATCCATTACTTCAACCACATCAGGAAATCGTTGCGATTCAGGAATAGTAACATTAGGAGCAACAGCATCGGCGGGAACAATAAATTGGTATGATGCACAAACTGGAGGAAACCTATTAGGAACCGGAACCTCATTTACAACTCCAACTATTACAACTACAACCACTTATTATGTTGATGCAACTGCTTCTGGATGCACAACACTAACAAGAACTGCGATTATTGCAACTGTAAATATTACTCCGTCCATTACTTCAACCACATCAGGAAATCGTTGCGATTCAGGAACCGTAACATTAGGAGCAACAGCATCGGCGGGAACAATAAATTGGTATGATGCACAAACTGGAGGAAATCTATTAGGAACTGGAACCACATTTACAACTCCAACTATTACAACTACGACCACTTATTATGTTGATGCAACTGCTTCTGGATGCACAACACCAACAAGAACTGCGATTATTGCAACTGTAAATATTTCTCCATCCATTACTTCAACCACAGCAGGAAATCTTTGCGATTCAGGAACAGTAACATTATTAGCAACATCATTGACGGGAATAATAAATTGGTATGATGCACAAACTGGAGGAAACCTATTAGCAACCGGAACTACAAAATTTACGACTCCAAATATTACAACTACGACCACTTATTATGTTGATGCAACTGCTTCTGGATGCATAACACCAACAAGAACTGCGATTATTGCAACTGTAAATATTTCTCCGTCCATTACTTCAACCACATCAGGAAATCGTTGCGATTCAGGAACAATTATATTAGGAGCAGCAGCATCGGGGGGAACAATAAATTGGTATGATGCACAAACTGGAGGAAACCTATTGGGAACTGGAACCACATTTACAACTCCAACTATTACAACTACAACCACTTATTATGTTGATGCAACTGCTTCTGGATGCACAACACTAACAAGAACTGCGATTATTGCAACTGTAAATATTTCTCCATCCATTATTTCAACCATAACAGGAAATCGTTGCGATTCAGGAACCGTAACATTAGGAGCAACAGCATCGGCGGGAACAATAAATTGGTATGATGCACAAACTGGAGGAAACCTATTGGGAACTGGAATCACATTTACAACTCCAACTATTACAACTACGACCACTTATTATGTTGATGCAACAAACGGAAGTTGCACAACCACAGCACGAACTGAAATTATTGCCACAATAAATACTTTACCTAATCCGCCTCAAATCGCCGTTTCTTCAACAAGTCCCGTTTTATATTGTTTAAATGCTACAGCTACCCCATTGGTGGCAATCGCATCTGCAGATTGTATTTTAAATTGGTACGCTTTGCCAACTGGCGGTACTGGTTCTGTTAACAGTCCACTACCCAATACAAGCGTCGCAGGCTCCACAACTTATTATGTAAGTCAAAGTAATACGACGAACGGCTGTGAAAGTACTCGTGTAGCAATAATCGTTACTGTCAATCCATTGCCTGCAGCACCAATTGTGAATAATGTAAACTATTGTAATAATGAAACCTCCGTGCCTTTAGCAGCGTCTGCTACTCCTAATTGTACTTTAAATTGGTACGTAACAAATATTGGAGGTACCTCAAGTCTAATACCTCCCGTGCCTTCAACAGCAACAGTAGGCTCTACAAAATATTATGTGAGTCAAACCATAATTGCAACAGGTTGCGAAGGCCCAAAAGCTGAAATCATTGTTACTGTTAATCCATTACCTACAGCTCCAATAGTTACAAATATAGGCTATTGTCATAACGAAATCGCAATTCCTCTAACGGCAACTGCATCTGCTAATTGTATTCTTAATTGGTATACAAATGCAACTGGCGGTACATCAAGCGCAACAAGTCCAACTCCATCGACAGCTACCTTGGGTACCACAAAATACTTCGTAAGCCAGACCACCACAGCTACTAGATGCGAAGGTCCACGATCCGAAATCATAGTGACTATTAATCCATTGCCGATTGTCAAAGATGTCACCATTGTTCAATGTGATTCAGACTTAATTGCAGATGGAAAGACATTGTTTAATTTAACCGTAAATAATTACGCTATTTCAACCAATTACAGCAATGAAACATTTACTTATTACACCTCTTTTAGCGGAGCAAATAATGCAATTGCTGCTGATTTAATATCAAACGAATTATCTTTTGAAAATACAACTCCAACATTAATGCCCATTTGGACGAGAGTAACCAACAAAATAACGGGTTGTCATCGTGTTGCCAAAATTACTTTGAAAGTTCCTGCTACCAACATTAATCCAAACTACAAAATACCGTATTCACCTGTTTGTGATGATTTTTTAGATATCAATGGCAATAATAACATAAACAACAACAAACGTGATGGCATCACAACTTTTGATTTTTCTTCGACAACAGCGATTCTATTAGCCCAATTACCAACAAGCCAAGCGTACAGCATAAATTACTATAAAAACCAATCAGATGCCTTGGCAGAACTTAATGCCATTGCTACTATTTCTAATTACAGAAACATTGGATATCCCAATTCACAAGATATTTGGATCCGAATTGATAGTGATTTGGACAATGCTTGTTATGGTTTAGGGCCTTATTTAACTTTAAATGTCGAAGCACTGCCGGTCGCAAATACAGTTACCATTACCCGACAATGCGATGATAACAACGATGGAATATTTTCATTTAATACTTCTTCGCTTGAATCTAATTTATTAAAAGGACAAAACAACGTACTGGTTACTTATTATGATCTGGCGAATAATCCTTTGAAAGATGCCAACGGAGTTTCAATTATAAGTCCATTTCCGGCAAATTTTACTTCTACTTCGCAAACCATTAAAGCGATTGTTACCAATAATACTCCGCAACAATGCTTTGATGAAACTACTATAACCTTTACTGTAGATGATTCTCCAATTGCTACTGCGGTTCCTTCTGCGCTTACAACCGCTTGTGATGATGAAGCGAATCCAATAAATCAAGATGGAATAGTAGCTTTTGATACCTCTACATTCGAAACCATAATTCTTGGCGGACAAATTGGAATGGATGTTAAATATTACGATCAAAATAATGTTCTTTTATCGAGCCCATTGCCCAATCCTTTCGTTACCAATACGCAAAACATAACTGTTAAAGTTCAAAACCCATTAAACAGTATTTGCACCGCATCGACGACATTGAGGTTTGTTGTCAATCCTATTCCAAAAATCGACTTGAATGAAGATGGCCTTTCCAACATGTTGGTTTGTTCAAATCTTTCAACCTTTTTTGTAACGTTGGATGCAGGTATTTTAGACAGTTCGCCAACAAGTGATTACGACTACATTTGGACAAAAAATGGTGTAATTACTGGTTCAAATTTTCCAACACTAGATGTAAATACAGTGGGAGATTACGCAGTTGAAGTAATCAATAATTTCGGTTGCAGCAGTATAAGACCGATAACTGTCACTGCATCGAATATCGCCACCATTGTCTCTATTGATGTTATTGATCTAAGCGATGTTAATACTGTAACTGTAAATGTTACTGGGCCAGGAGATTACGAATACAGCCTAGATGAACCTAATGGATTTTGGCAAGATTCTAATTTCTTTGATAATGTCCCCGCTGGAGAACATGTCGTATATATTAATGATAAAAATGGATGTGGTCAAGTTTATCAGGAAATTGCAATTTTAGGTGTGCCAAAATTTTTCACTCCAAACGGCGATTCTTATAATGATGTTTGGGAAATAAAAGGTGTTTCAAAATACCCGCAAGCCGAAATACAACTATTTGACCGTTATGGAAAGAACATCACAACCCTGAATGCCATAAACAAAAACTGGAACGGAAATTATAATGGTGCTCCTTTACCCGCAGATGATTATTGGTTTGTGATGAATTTAGGAAACGGGAAACCCGAAATCAAAGGCCATTTCTCTTTAAAAAGATAGGACTACAACATAAAATTAAGTACAAATTTTCTCTTGAATTTTATCTAAAATAAAAAGATAATCCTCTTGATTTTTTACAAAATCTCGGTCCGAAACATCAATGATTAAAACATTCAAATCCGTTTGCGATTTGATGTAATCGAGGTAGCCGCTATTAATTTTATCTAAATAATCTGCGGGAATATTCTGTTCATAACTTCTACCTCTTTTTTTAATATTGGCTAATAAACGCTCCGTGTTTTGGTATAAATAAACATACAAATCTGGTTTTGGCATTTCTCGATACACAATATCAAACAATGTTCGATACAAGCGATATTCATCTTCGGCCAATGTGATTTTGGCAAAAATCAAGGATTTAAAAATATGATAATCGGCTACTACAAAATCCTTAAACAAGTCAAATTGTGCTAAATCATCCGATAATTGTTTGTAGCGATCGGCGAGAAATGACATTTCAAGTGGAAAAGCATAGCGGTTTTGATCTTCGTAAAATTTGGGTAAGAAAGGATTGTCGGCAAAGCGTTCCAAAACGGTTTTAGCATTAAAATCTTCAGCTATTTTCGTTGCCAAAGTCGTTTTTCCAGCGCCAATATTTCCTTCAAAAGCAATGTAATTAAACTGATCTAAAGGAATTTTACCTAAAGGATTTTCTAATTTCTGTACAATGCAGCATACACTTTCGTCTGGGCAGATTTCGAGTAATTCTATGATTCTTTTATTAAAAACAGGATGCATCCAATCGAGATTCAAATCTCGCATTGGTAATAAAACAAAATTCCTATTTTGCATCAAAGGATGCGGCACTTGCAGTTTTTCTGAATGAACAATTTCTTCATCAAAAGCAATCAAATCAATATCAATAACTCGCGATTGGTATTCCGCAGCATCAGTGCGAACACGACCCAACTGTTTTTCAATTTTTAAAATTTTTGATAAAATTTTATTTGCTGATAGATACGTATGCAAAACCAAGGCGCAATTATAAAACGCATCACTTTCAAAACCCCACGATGGCGTTTCGTACAAGTTCGAAATTTTGATAACCGTTCCTACTTCTTGGTGAATCAATTGAACGCAATTTTCAATATTTATAAGACGGTCGCCTTGATTGCTTCCTAGCGATAAAACGACCTGATGTTGTGATTTCATATTAACTACAAATTAACTAAAACAATTTTAGAATAGAACTATATTTGCAAGCGTGTTGATAACTATTTTTAGAGTTTTAAAACTTGAATTTGTAACTAATCAACTTTTTTTGCTACTTATAAAAAAAATGTAATTATGAGATTTTTAGGAAACGTTATGGCAACCATTGTTGGTTTATTTGTGTTTTTTATGTTATTCTTTTTTGGGATAATCCTTATCGGCGCTATTTTTGGGGGTGATTCAGAAGAAATAAGCGTAAAAAGCGATTCGGTTATTGAACTAAACTTGGAAAACATTAAAAATGATTACGCCGGAAAATTTAAAGATCCTTGGATGGAAATTCTGTCAGATGGAGAAAATGTTGGTGTTTCTGATATCATAAATGCTGTCGAAAATGCCAAAACAGACAATGACATCAAAGGTATTTCGATTTTGAATGGTAGTTCAGATTTAGGAATGGCGCAATATAAAGCCTTGCGAGATGCACTAGAGGACTTCAAAAAATCAGGAAAATTTGTTATGGCTTATTCGAATTCCTATTCTCAAAAGGAATATTATTTGAATTCGGTTGCCAATACAATTTATATCAACCCAATTGGTGATTTTGACTTCAAGGGTTTATCTGCTGAATTGATGTTTTTCAAAGATTTACAAGAAAAATCAGGAGTTAAGATGGAAGTTATTCGTCACGGAAAATACAAAAGTGCTGTAGAACCTTTCTTAGACAATAAAATGAGTGATGCTAATAGAGAACAAACCATGTCATTATTAAATTCTGTTTGGAGTTCCGTTCTTACTGATATTTCAAAAAGTAGAAGACTTTCCGAAGCCAAATTAAATGAGATTGCAAGTGGACTTCTTGCCCGTACTCCCGAAATGGCTAAAGCTGAAAAACTAGTCGATGTAATTGCATACGAGGACGAATACCACAATGCAATTAGAAAAAAATTAAAAGTCGATACCGATGAAGATTACAACAAATTAAGCATCGTTGACTACGCGCAAAAAGTAGCTACCACGTCTAAAAGTGATGCTTCTTCGGATAAAATTGCGGTAATTTATGCTCAAGGAGAAATGATGGGAGGCGAAGGCGATGTCAATACTATTGGCGAAGGCTCGATGAACCGTTCCTTAATTGAAGCCAGAAAAGATAAAAATATAAAAGCTATTGTTTTACGTATTGACAGTCCTGGAGGAAGTGCTTTGACATCAGATTTGATTTGGAGAGAAATCGAATTGACTAAAAAAGTTAAACCCGTAGTAGTCTCAATGGGAAATTATGCAGCCTCAGGCGGCTATTACATCGCTTGTAACGCCAACAAAATTTTTGCCGAAAACAATACGATTACAGGATCCATAGGTGTTTTTGGAGTTTTGCCTAATATGACGCAATTAGCAACGAGAATTGGCATTGCTACAGAACAAGTAAAAACCAATGAAAATGCAGCGGAATATAGCCCTTTTGTGCCAATTGATGCCAAGTTTAAAGCAGTCACGCTAGAAGGTGTAGAGCGTATTTACAAAACCTTTGTGTCACACGTTGCCAAAGGACGTAAAATGACTATAGCCCAAGTAGATTCTATCGGACAAGGTAGAGTTTGGTCAGGATCCCAAGCTTTAAAAATTGGACTTGTGGATAAAATTGGAGGTTTAGACGATGCCATAAAAGAAGCCGCTTCTTTAGCAAAAACAAAATCATACAGCACACAAAACTTTCCTGAATTCGAAGAGGACATTAACGATATTTTCAAAAACCTCCCTTTTGCAAAATCGAAAGAATCGTTTATAAAAGAAGAATTAGGCGAAGAAACCTATCGTTTAATGGAACAAATTAAAAAAGTTCAGACTCGAAAAGGAATTCAAGCTATTTTGCCTTTTGAAATAAATATTAAGTAGTTTTTTTTATTGTTTACCCTTTTAGTCTTGTGCCAACAAGATTGAAAGGGTTTTTTTATATTTCAATTCGCACCACATACCCTTCAGAACTGCGGACATTAAAAACGGTGCCATCCTCAAAAATGAGATATTGTCCTTTTATTCCAGTCAATTTTCCTCGAAAATTTGGGGTTTTATCTAAACTCAAACTATTTATTTTTTTGGGATATTCTAAAACTGGAAAGTGCATTTCGTATAAATCATTTTTTTGCGAGTAGAAATACTCCTGAACTTCGTTAGGAATTAAGTTTTCGACTTTCAATCTTTCGGCAATTAAATCTACCGGTTCCACATCGTTTTGTAGCATTTTGCGCCAATTGGTTTTATCGGCATAATGGTTTTTTAGGGCAACTTCTGTAATTCCTGCTAAAAAACGATTGGGAACTTCAACAATAGAAATTGCTTGGCTTGCGCCTTGATCAATCCATCGTGTAGGCACCTGGGTTTTTCTAGTTACCCCTACTTTTACTTCGCTCGACAGGGCTAAATACACGATATGCGGTTGCAATTGTACTTTTTCTTCATAGGCTAAATCTCGGTCTTGAATACCAAGATGCGCAGTGCTTAATTCAGGTTTCATAATCCAATCGCCCACGGCTGGACTGGAATAAAAACAATCGTAACAAAATCCTTGTCGGAATATTTTCTTCTTTTTTCCACAATTCAAACATTGGTAACCCACAAAATTAATTTCTAGATTTTTGTTTAGTAATTGATTCACATTCAAAAAACTATCTTCAAAAACCAAATAATATTGAATTGGTGTTCCAAATTCGGTTTGCATTTTAGTAAGTACTCCTTCGTAAGTCATTTGATCTCAGATTGTAGTTTAACGATTTTAGATTTCGGATTAAAGTGCAAAATTTAGATTTCATTTTATTGGAAATCAATTCTACATCAGAATCTCTATCGTAAATTGAATTTTATCTATAAAAAATTAGTATTTTTGATAAAGTTGTAAAGTTAACATTTGTTGATCGATAATCAAATCGCAAATTATAATTCTAAAATATAAAATCAGGATGCCATTAGCTGTAATCAATTCAATTGCTTCTTGGATGCTTAAGCAAAGGATTCATCAAATTGAACTTTTTTTGAAATACCCGAATGAAGTTCAGGAAGAATTACTCATGAATTTGATTCGAGCGGCTGAAAACACGGTTATAGGCCAGCAATACGACTACGATTCCATTAATTCTTATGCCACTTTTGCGGAAAGAGTTCCGGTTTCAACCTACGAAGAATTACATCCATTAATTGAACGCACCCGTAAAGGCGAACAAAATGTGCTGTGGGAAACACCCATTAAATGGTTTGCAAAATCCAGCGGAACGACAAATGCAAAAAGTAAATTTATCCCCGTTAGCCCGGAAGCACTGGAAGATTGTCACTATAAAGCTGGTAAGGATTTATTGTGCATGTATTTGAATAACAATGAAAATTCTGATATGTTTTTAGGGAAAAGTCTTCGCCTTGGTGGAAGCACACAAATTTATGAGGACAACAATACTCTTTCCGGAGATTTATCAGCCATTCTGATTGAAAATATGCCACTTTGGGCTGAATTTAGTAGTACTCCAAACAACAAAATATCCCTGATGAGCGATTGGGAAACGAAAATCCCTGCAATCATCCATGAAGTCAAAAACGAAAATGTAACCAGTTTTGCTGGTGTTCCTTCTTGGATATTGGTTTTAATGAACAAATTACTCGAAGAAACGGGCAAAGGAAATTTGCTGGAATTATGGCCTAATCTAGAAGTATATTTCCACGGAGGTGTGAGTTTTGAACCTTATCGTGATCAATATGAAAAGATTTTGCCGAAAAAAGAGTTCAAATATTACGAAATATACAATGCCTCCGAAGGATTTTTTGCCATTCAGGATTTGAATGATTCCAATGATTTATTACTGATGTTGGATTATGGTATTTTCTACGAATTTATTCCAATGGATACTTTTGGAACGCCAGATCAAAAAGCAATTCGGTTGTCAGATGTAGCACTTTTCAAAAATTATGCCATTGTGATTACTACAAATTCTGGCCTGTGGCGTTATCTGATTGGCGATACGGTTCGTTTTACTTCTTTGAATCCTTATAAAATTCGGGTAAGCGGCAGAACGAAACATCACATCAATGTTTTTGGCGAAGAATTAATGGTCGAAAATGCCGATCAAGCCATAGCAAAAACCTGTCAAATAACCCGAACTGAAATAGTAGATTATACCGTAGCGCCTATTTTCATGAAAAATAAAGAAAAAGGAGCCCACGAATGGATGATTGAATTCAAGAAAAATCCGTCAGATCTTGCGCTTTTCCAAAAGGTTTTAGATGACACTTTGCAATCCTTGAATTCTGATTATGAGGCCAAGCGCCATAATAATATGACTTTAAATCCTTTGAAAATTAACCTCGCAAGACCTAATTTATTTTACGATTGGCTCAAAGAAAAAGACAAACTGGGCGGCCAACACAAGATTCCGAGATTATCTAATGAACGAGATTATTTGGAGCAGTTGAAAAGTATGCAAGCCATTGTAAATCAATAAAAAAGCGTTATTTACAATCAACGCTTCTGAATTTACTCTGATTTAATCCCCGCTAGCGCAAGCGTCACGCTTGTGCCCCTAAAAAAGAATACCATTTATTGATTACAACAGTTTTAGCCAAGTACGCAAAATGCTTTTACAAAAGGGTTTAGTATAAACAAAGCAAAAAACAGCCGTTTTTGAGCTTTGTTTGCTGTAAGTTGGTTTTCTAAAAATAAGTATTCACTGCAAATTCAAATTGTTCAATAAATATTTTCTTAAAGGCACTGATATTATTTTGTTCATAAAAAACAAGCATAGCTTTTTTATAATCAATAGAATCAACGGTTCGAAAAGATATTGGACAATATTTATTGTCAATCAAAATGGCATTGCTAATTATTCTGGCCGTCCTCTTATTGCCATCTGAGAATGGCTGTATATAGGAAAGCAGCACGAAAGCTAATAATGCTTTTTCAAAAATGGTAACGCGTTTATTAATGAGCGCGCACATGTCTTCTAGTGCTTCTTTGATTTGAAAAGCATTGTCCAAAGGTTTATAATTTGTGCCTGAAATACCCACCCTTCGATTCCTAATGTTTCTATCGATGCCCAAACCACCTACAAGAATACTATGAATATCCTCGATTCGAGCAACTGTAAGCGGATTTAAATAATCAGTATTATGCAAAATAAAATCTAATGCCTCTTTATGATTTAATAGCATTACGGCTTCGTCTTTGGTCTTTCCAGCAGCAGTTTCTTTTTCGATTAATAATTTTTCCGTTTCCAACAAGGAATAGGTGTTCCCTTCTATCTGCGAAGATTTCCAACTTAAATCAATGGCTAATCGCTCAAATTCTTTGTTGTATTCCTTTTCAGTAAGTTTAGAAGTGTTTTCTTTAAAAATAGTTTGAAGATTTGATAATTTCAGCAGTTCAGCAGTTGAAAACAAGGAAACTTCTGCTAGTGTTGCTCTGATGAGATTAAAATCAAATCCTACTTTTATCTTTCGATCATCAATCTCTTTTTCAAAATAAGTTGCAATATCGATTGGAAATAAGAGATCCAAACCGTTACTAATAAAATACCGCGTTGCTTTACCTTTTCCTGATGTGGCAACAAACTTTTTGTCAATTAGTGCTTTGATTGTTCTTTTAATGGTAGCTAAAGCCACTAAATTTCGAAAGCCAACATGAATTTCACTTGACGAACTATTAGGATACTTTTGGATGTAATCCAATATTCCTTTTCCTAAATCCAATTTTAACCTTACCATAAAAACAGTTTTGAGCTCACAAAATTATAAAATAAAGCTCAAAAATAGATGTTTTTGAGCTTTATTTTGTTTTGTATTGAGCCGAAAATGTTATTCTAAAACTATTTCCTAGCATTTAATACGTTTTTATGCTTGTATTTTGAGTTCTGCCAGCGAAAACGAAATTCTTATCCCTATAAAAACCGAATCGAAATGATCTGTTTGTTTTACTCCTGCATCATATCGATATGTCTATCATGATAGCCCAATAAATATAAAACACCATCCAGTCCTAAGCTAGAAATAGAAGTTGTGGCACTTTCTTTTACTTTTGGTTTCGCGTGAAAAGCAATTCCTAAACCTGCTAAATTCAGCATTGGTAAATCATTCGCACCATCGCCAACGGCAATGGTTTGATTGATATGAATGCCTTCTTTCTCGGCAATGGCTTTCAAGTATTCCGCTTTCTTGTGACCATCGACAATTTCGCCCAAATGTTTTCCGGTTAATTTGCCGTTTTTTATTTCTAATTCATTAGCAAAAACGTAATCAATCCCTAATTCTTTTTGCAAATAGTCGCCAAAATAAGTAAACCCGCCAGATAAAATAGCGGTTTTATAACCGTAATATTTCAAAGCTTTCATCAAACGATGTGCTCCTTTTGTAATGGGGAGATTGATGGCTACATTATGCAAAACTTCTTCGCCCAAACCTTCGAGCAAAGCCATCCGTTTTTTGAAGCTTTCGCTAAAATCAATTTCACCATTCATCGCTGATTCGGTAATAGCTCTTACTTGATCGCCTACACCATTCAACTCGGCTAATTCATCAATTACTTCGGTTTGGATTAAAGTCGAATCCATATCAAAACACACCAAACGGCGATTTCTGCGGTACATATTGTCTTCTTGAAAAGAAATATCAACATCGAATTTTCCTGAAATTTCCATAAAACTAGCGGTAACCAATGTTTTATCCACGATATTACCCGTTACGGATAATTGCACACAAGAACGTGGATATTCTTCTTTCTCCACTACCGATGTTCTGCCGGTTAATCTAATGATGGAATCGATATTCAAATTTTGGTCAGACAGAATCTGGGTCACTGCCGCCAATTGAATTGCGGTTAATGTTTCGCCCAAAATATTGATAATATAACGTTGCTTTCGTTGTCCTTTTACCCAAATCTCATAATCGGGAATAGAAATTGGAATAAACTTAACGTTAATCCCTAATTCATACCCTTTAAACAATAAATCTTTCAAAACTGCCGCTGAGCTTGATCCAGTTTTTATTTCGAATAAAATTCCTAAAGACAGCGTATCGTGAATATCCGCTTGACCAATATCTAAAATTACTGCATCGTAAGTGGCTAATATAGAGGTTAAACCAGCGGTTACGCCTAGTTTGTCTTGACCAGAAACTTTCAACAAAATAATCTCTTTATCTGCTATTACCATTTTTTTTAATTAATTTAGAATGGACAAAAATCGACAATCTAATGGTTATAAAAAAGAATATAGGATGTTTTTTCAAAAAGAAACCCGACAGCTTTTGTAAAACTATCGGGTTTGAAATTGTATACACTAAAAAAATTATGAAGCAATTTCCAATCTTTTCAATAAATTTCTATTCAAGGTTTCTTTGGCGTAATCCACATCGATTTCTAGTATTTTATCGTCAGAACTTGGTAATTCATACATGGCATCAGTAAGGATAGCTTCGCATAAAGATCGCAATCCACGGGCTCCTAATTTATATTCTAAGGCTTTATCTACAATAAAATCCAAAGCTTTATCGGTGATGGTAAATTCAACATCATCCATCAAAAACAATTTTTGGTATTGTTTGATTAAAGCATTTTTAGGTTGGGTTAAAATGGCTCTCAATGTTTCTCTATCCAATGGATCCATGTGTGTCAAAACGGGTAATCGTCCAATAATTTCAGGAATTAATCCAAAATCTTTAATGTCCTTTGGAATAATATATTGCAGCAAATTGTCTTTGTCAATATTATCAACATTTTTAGATGTAGCATAACCAACCGCTTGACGATTCAAGCGTTTTGAAATAATACGCTCAATTCCATCAAAAGCACCGCCGGCAATAAACAAAATATTTTGAGTGTTGACCTCAACAAATTTCTGGTCTGGATGTTTTCTACCTCCTTTTGGTGGAACATTTACCACTGTTCCTTCTAATAATTTCAATAAAGCCTGTTGCACTCCTTCTCCAGAAACATCACGAGTGATGGATGGATTGTCACTTTTTCGGGCAATTTTATCGATTTCATCAATGAAAACAATACCTCTTTCGGCTTTGGTCACATCATAATCGGCTGCCTGCAAAAGTCGGGTCAAAATACTTTCTACATCTTCTCCTACATAACCCGCTTCTGTCAAAACGGTTGCATCAACAATAGCCAGTGGAACGTCGAGCATTCTGGCAATCGTTTTGGCAACCAAAGTTTTTCCGGTTCCAGTTTGACCTACCATAATGATATTGCTTTTTTCAATCTCTACATCATCGTGCAGTTCTTGTTGCATCAATCGTTTGTAATGATTGTATACTGCCACAGCCATCACTTTTTTGGTTTGGTCTTGACCAATAACATATTGATCCAGAAAAGCCCTGATTTCTTTGGGTTTTTTCAACACCAAATCCGTCGGTAACTGGGCCTTCCCGTTTGATTTTATTTCTTCTAAAACAATTCCGTGAGCTTGTTCGATACATTTATCACAAATGTGCGCATCGATTCCGGCAATCAATAGATTGGTTTCCGGTTTTTTTCGTCCACAGAACGAACATTCTAATCTTGGTTTTGCCATTTTTTATAATCAAAAGTCATAAAGTCAAAAGTCATAAAGTCCAGCAGCGCTTTTGACTTTCGACTTTCGACTTTCGACAAAATTTATCCTCTTCGTAAGACTTCATCAATCATTCCGTATTCTTTTGCTTCATCAGCAATCATCCAATAATCGCGCTCGCTATCTTTGTGCACTTTATCGAAAGTTTGTCCTGAGTGGTGCGAAATGATTTGATATAATTCGTCTTTTAATTTCAACATTTCACGCAAGTTGATTTCCATATCTGTTGCAACACCTTGTGCTCCGCCAGATGGTTGATGAATCATTACTCTTGAATGTGGCAATGCCGAACGTTTTCCTGCTGCTCCTGCACACAACAAAACCGCTCCCATAGAAGCAGCCATTCCGGTGCAAATAGTTGCTACGTCTGGTTTGATGTATTGCATGGTATCATAAATTCCTAAACCCGCATAAACGCTACCGCCTGGAGAATTTAGGTAAATTTGAATGTCTTTTGAAGCATCAGCGCTTTCAAGAAAAAGTAACTGTGCTTGAACGATATTTGCAATTTGGTCATCAATTCCTGTTCCTAAGAAAATAATTCGATCCATCATCAATCTCGAAAAAACATCCAATTGGGAAACATTCAATTGGCGTTCTTCAATAATATAAGGAGTCATATTTGTTGGATTCATGGCCGCTACGATTTTGTCATAGTACATGGCATTTACACCTTGGTGTTTTGTAGCAAATTTTTTAAATTCCTTCCCGTAGTTCATAGTTTAAAATTGTTTAAAGTTTAAGAGTTTAAAAGTTTAAGGTTTAAATTTGTGGAACCAGAAACCGTCAACTATTCAAAAAAAGAGCGCCAAAAAATATTTTTTTTCTGACGCTCAAAGATACTTAATTTTTATTGTTTAGACTTTGTAATAAAATCATAAAGTTATTGGGTTTGTCTTTCGAATCTTCCATCTCCCATCTCCCAACCTCCATCTTCCGAACTTATTCCCCGTACGAAGCGGCAACAAATTCGTCATAAGTTACTTCTTTCGCAGTTGGATTTGCTTTTTCTTTGAACAGTTCCAATAGTTTTTCAGCAACCACTTGGTCAGAAAGTCTTTTTACTTCCTCTTGGTTTGACAAAACTCTTGCTACAATTCCTTGAACTTCTTCATCAGTAGGATTTGTTTGGCCGAATTGTGCCATCTGTTGGCGAATATTTTTTGTTGTGAATGATTTCAAATCTTCGAACGTGATTTTGATATCACTTTGAGCCATTGCTCTTCCTTCGATTAATTGAAAACGCAATCCTTTTTCAGATCTTGCATATTCTACTTCAGCTTCAGCTGGAGATAATTTTTTTTCTCCAACAGTTTGCAACCATTTTTTAAGAAACTCCGCTGGCAAATCAAATTTTGTATTATCAATCAAAAACTCGGTTACATCACCTAATAATTTTTGGTCTGCTTGTTGTGCAAATTGCACTTCGGCATCCTCTTTGATTTTTGCTTTCAACTCTTCAAGCGAGGCAACATTTCCTGGTCCGAAAAGTTTATCAAATAATTCTTGATTCAATTCCGCTAATTCAGCTCCGTTAACGGCTTCGATAGCAAAATTTACATCAACTTCTAAACCGTGAACATTATCGTGACCTACTTTCAAATAATCCATCAATTGATGATCGTCTTCGAATAACCCTTTTGTGTTTACTGTCACTACATCGCCTATTTTTTTACCAATAAATGTATCGGCGGTAGCTTTATCTTTAAAAATAGATAAAGTAATTGTTGTTGCATTATTAATTCCTTCTGCTTCATTTGAGAAAGTTCCAGTAATATCCGAACCAGCTTCGATAACTTCTTGCGGAACTGGAGTGCCAAATTGTTTTTGAATTCTCGCTATTTGACCTTCTATCATTTTATCATCGGCAGTAACAATATATTTAACAATATCGTTTTTAGCTTCAAGATCCAATTCAAAATTAGGGACTAAACCTATTTCATATTCAAAAATCAATTCTTCAGTATCCCAAGAAAAGTTTTCATTTATTTTAGCAAGAGGTGTTCCAAGAAGATTTAATCTTTCGGATTGCACGAATCGCTCTAAAGCCAAATCAACAACTTTCTTAACTTCTTCTTGTTTTATGGCGCGACCATACTGTTTTTCAACTAAATCTTTTGGCACAGCTCCTTTTCGAAACCCTTTTACTGTTGCCAAAGGCATTTTTTCATTTATTCTTTTTGCTACTTGACCTTTGTAATCCATAGGAACAATGGTCATTACAATTGTCTCGTTTACTGCGTCTAATGCTACTCTTTTAATATCCATTTCTGTCTTTAATTTACATAATAAAATTGGCTTGCAAAATTAGACAATTTTTGCAACCCAAGCAAGTTTTTAAATTATTGAATTCAAGTGCGTTATTTAGGGTAGAATTCGAACAGATTTCCTATTTATCTTTACCTATTACGGCAAACAATATAGATTGGGAAAGAGACAATATTACGCTAAAGAGTAAGGCTGTCCAAAAAGAATCTACACTAAAACCTCCAACGATATTAGTACACAACAAAATAATGATGGCGTTGATTACCAATAAAAACAGGCCTAAGGTTACTATTGTAAATGGTAAAGTCAATAGTACAAATATTGGCTTTATAAAAAGATTGAGTAACCCCAAAACTACCGCAACTAATAGCGCAGTGCCAAAGCCAGCGACGTGAACGCCTTTCATAAAATGCGCAATTAGCAAAACCAAAACCGAGGTAACACAAATCTTGAATAGTAGTTTCATATATTAATATTTATTGTATTTAATTGCTAACGCTTTTTGCAGATTAACAAATGTGGCTCTTCACCTGTGCACCTCGCTCAAGTCTGTAAATATCATTGGCATTTGACACCAATTTTAGTCAATTCTCATTTTAACCCTCTTGTAATTCAAAAGTAAAATAATTATTTTAAAAACAAACTCGCAATTTCATAAAACATTTTCGGATTTTCGGCATGAAGCCAATGCCCAACATTTGGTATTGTTTCAATTCTTGAATTTGGAAAATGCATTCGTATAGTATGAAAATCTTCCCCTAAGATATAATTCGAATTTCCGCCACTAATAAATAGTGTAGGTTTTTTAAAAACGGAATTTTCGGGAAGTGGTTTTCCAATTTCCTCAATTTTTTCATTAAAAATGGCCAAATTAAATCGGAAAGCTAATTGTCCTGGCTCTTGCCAATAAAGGCTTTTTAGCAAGAATTGTCTGGTTCCAAAATCGGTTATAAATTGAGATACGATTACTTCGACTTCGCTTCGGCTTGGTTTTTTGGAGAAGTCGACCGCATTCAATCCCGCTAAAATAGTTTGATGGTGTTGCGGATAAAATTTTGGACCAATATCAGCAATTATTAATTTTTCGACCATTTCGGGATGCGCTGTTGCGAAAAACATTGCTGTTTTTCCGCCCATAGAATGACCAATGATATTGACTTTTTCTAGATTATTTGCTTTACAATAATTATAAACATCTTGCGCCATTATTTCGTAGCTGAATTCTTCTGAATGAAAACTTTTGCCGTGGTTGCGCAAATCAAGTAAATGAACTTGGAAACCAGCGGCGGCGAATTGTGTCCCAATAGTTTTCCAATTATCAGACATTCCCAGAAATCCATGAAGAATAAGAAGCCCCTTAACCCCCGAGGGTGGAATTGACGACTCAGCGAGAATTGTGCTATGAACTATTGTTTGAAACGATTGCATAAGGTTTGGATTACTATAATCAAATACTGAATTCCCCCTTCGGGGGTTAGGGGGCTAATTTGTGCAAATACATATTGACCACATTGTCCAAACCAAGATAAATAGCTTCGGAAATGAGTGCGTGACCAATAGAAACTTCAAGCAAACCAGGAATATTTTGATTGAAAAACTGAATATTGTCTAGGCTCAAATCGTGTCCGGCGTTAATCCCCAGTCCCAGCTCATTCGCTAAAATTGCTGCTTTTACATACGGATCAATGCCGCTTTTGTTTCCTAAACTGTAATGGTGTGCAAAAGCTTCGGTATACAACTCGATTCTTTCGGTTCCGATAATCTTTGCACCTTCGATCATCTTAAGGATTGGATCAACAAAAACAGAAGTTCGGATGCCGTTTCGCTGAAATTCCTGAACAATTTCAGTTAGAAAATGGTTGTGTTTTATGGTATCCCAGCCAGCATTTGAGGTTAAATTATCATTTGCGTCTGGCACCAAAGTCACTTGTGTTGGTTTTATTTCTAAAACTAAATCTATAAACGACTGCTCTAGCGGATTTCCTTCGATATTATATTCCGTATAAACTACTGATTTTAGATCTCGGGCGTCCTGATATCGAATGTGGCGCTCGTCTGGACGAGGATGAATGGTGATTCCCTGACCGCCAAATCTTTGAATATCGGCGGCTACTTTTAACAAATCTGGGACATTTCCGCCACGAGCGTTGCGCAAAGTTGCTATTTTGTTAATATTTACACTTAACTTTGTCATTGGAATACTTTTTGAAGATATCTATTTCGTTCTAAAATGCAAAAATACAAAGTAAAAACTAGCTGTTATTGTTTAATTTTCATTATTTTGCATCAAATATTTTGGGTTAATTATGACTGAAATTACAAATTATATTACCAATGATTATAAAGCTATTGACAGCCAGGAAAGTATCTCGCTTGTTCAAGAGTTTTTTGATGATTTGAATTTTTCGCATTTTCCGGTGGTTGAAGAGGAAATATACATAGGCAGTATTGCAGCCGATGATATTGAAACCTTTGGAGCTAACAAAAAAGTAAGTGATTATAGGTATTCACTTGAAGGGTTTTTTGCCAGAAGTACGATGATTTGGCTAGATGTTTTAGAGGTATTTGCTAAAAATAACACTAATTTAGTTCCTGTTTTAGACGAAAAAAACAAATATGTGGGTTATTATGAAATAAGCGATATTATGAAATTTTTTCATGAAACTCCTTTTGTGCAAGAGCCTGGCGGAGTTATTATTATTAAGAAAAGAACTTCGGAATATTCTATGGGACAGATAGCCCAAATTGTAGAAAGTAATAACGGTAAACTGTTAGGTTTATTTGTTTCTGAAACGGATTCCGAAAATAGTCAAGTTACTATTAAAATAAGTTTGGGTGTAATGAACGAAATTATTCAAACCTTTAGAAGATATGATTATCAAATTGTGTCAGAACACTTTGAAGATAATTACATTAATACTTTGAAGGAACGTTCCGATTATTTAGACAAATACCTTAACATCTAATATTGTATGAAAGTAGCCATATACGGAAAGTACTATTTAATCAGTACGGAGCCCATAATCAAGGATATTTTTGTTTTTTTTAACAGCAATAATGTCGAAATGGTCATCGAATATGATTTTTTGATGATGTTGTACGAAAAAAAAATAATCAAAAAAGAATACAATACTTTTAGTTCGCATACAGAGTTGGATAGTAGTTTTGATATGTTGATTAGTATTGGCGGAGATGGAACCATTTTGAGAGCTGCCACACTTGTGCAAAATTCTGGCGTTCCCATCTTAGGAATAAATGCAGGAAGATTAGGTTTCTTAGCAACAGTACAAAAGGAAAATATCGCTGAGTTTATGCAATTCATCATAGAAAAACAATACACTATTTCCAAAAGAACGTTGTTGAGCCTTTCCTGCTCCCCAACAAATGCGGCGATTGAAGAAATCAATTTTGCGCTGAACGAAGTTACTGTTAGCCGAAAAGACACTACTTCGATGATAACAATTGAAACCTATTTAAACGACGAGTTTTTAAATTCTTATTGGGCTGATGGTCTTATTATTTCAACACCCACAGGATCTACTGGATATTCTATGAGTTGTGGAGGTCCAATATTAACGCCAGATGTAAGCAGTTTTGTCATTACACCAATTGCACCACACAATCTAAATGCACGTCCGCTTGTAGTTCCAGACGACACTGAAATTAGACTAAAAGTGTCCGGACGGGAAGAAAATTATTTAGTTTCACTAGATTCCCGAATTACTTCTGTTAAAAACGAAACCATATTAATTATTAAGAAAACGCCCTTTCAAATCAATATGGTTGAAATCCCCAAAGAAACCTTTTTGAAAACGCTTCGAAGCAAATTATTTTGGGGCGAAGACAGAAGAAATTAATCATTTCTGATACCTAATATACGAATAGGCTCCTTTTTCTCGTTTTGTTATTAAATAGTATTAATAAAAGCAATTTTTTTGCTTCAATTTTTTAATAAAATGCACATTTATTTTATTGTGTATTGATTCGAGTTGATAATTATTATATTTGCACGCAATTTTTTAACTAAATGTATAAACCATTTCATCTTTTACTACTGTTATTTTTTTTTACAACAAATGCACAAATCCACGAGCTGGGATTTTTTGCAGGAGGTAGCAACTATATTGGAGACGTTGGTCTTACTACTTACATTTCGCCAAACCAACCCGTATTTGGGGTCCTTTATAAATGGAATAAAAGCCCAAGGCATTCCTACAGATTTTCATTAAATGGCGCTCATGTTTCTGCAAATGATCTTGATTCAAAGGAACCTAGCAGAAGGCAACGAGGATATAGTTTTAAAAACAGCATAAAAGAAGTAGCTTTCGGGCTTGAATTCAATTTTTTTGACTTTAATTTGCACGATAGCAAAACAAAAATTACCCCGTATGTGTATTCAGGAATTAGCTATTTCAGACAAAACGATGCCTATTCAACATCAAAAATAGTTACAGTGCGAAAGGACGTTGGAGCCTTGGCGATTCCAATAGGAATAGGAATAAAATCAAATGTATCCCCACACTTTGTAATAGGCTTAGAGGTTGGAACGAGGTATACGTTTACGGATAATTTAGACGGGAGTAATCCAAAGGATGAAAGTTTGACCAAATTTGGCAATATAAATAATAATGATTGGTACGTCTTTTCAGGGTTAACACTAGCCTACACCTTTGGGAACAAACCTTGTTATTGTGCAGAATAAAAAATGAAATTACTAGAGAAAATAGACACAGCAAATTTGCCTAAACATTTGGCCATTATTATGGACGGCAATGGTCGATGGGCAAAACAACAAGGGCTTTTGAGAACGTTAGGTCACGAAAGTGGCACAAAATCAGTAAAAGAGAACATAAAGTCTTGCGCCAAATTAGGAATAGAATACCTGACTCTCTATGCCTTTTCCACCGAAAACTGGAACCGACCAAAACTGGAAATACAAACTTTAATGAAAATATTAATACGATCGTTAAAGAAAGAACTTAAAACATTGCAAGACAATAACATAAAATTAAATGCTATTGGTAATTTAGAAAAATTACCAAAATCAGCCCAAAACGAACTCCTTGATGTAATCGATAAAACTAAAGATAATAATAGGATGACGCTTACCTTAGCTTTAAGTTATGGTTCGAGAGAAGAATTAGTAAACGCTGTAAGAAACATCAGCGATAAAGTTAAAAATAATATAATTTCATTAGAGTCTATTGACGATTCAATTATAAATGAGCATCTTTACACGCGAAATTTGCCAGAGGTAGATTTATTGATAAGAACTAGTGGAGAACATAGGATAAGTAATTTTTTGTTGTGGCAAATCGCATACGCAGAATTATATTTTACTGATATATTATGGCCTGACTTTAAAGAACAAGATTTGTATGAGGCTATTATTAGTTATCAAAAAAGAGAGCGTAGATTTGGAAAAACAAGTGAACAAATTAAATAATTTTTTAGTGTTACAAAAAAGCATAAAAATAGTCCTTAGCCTTTTACTTTTTGGAATTTTTTCTCAAACTAAAGCCCAAGATAGAGTCCCATTCGACCAAGGAAAAAAATACATTCTAGCCAAAGTGGACGTAGTTGGCAAAATAAGTTTTAACTCAAATACGGTTGTAACCTTTGCAGGTCTTGAAAAAGGTCAAGAAATAACAGTGCCGGGAGAAGAGATCAGTAACGCCATCAAAAAACTGGGCAAACTTGGGCTTTTTGATGAAATTTCATTTTATGTAAATAGAATTGAGATGGACAGTATTTACCTTGATTTAAATGTCGAAGAACTTCCTAAATTAAATGATGTAAAACTTGTAGGCGTTAGCAAAAGTAAAATCGAAGGCTTAATTAAAGACAACGGACTTACAAAAGGCAAGGTAGTTAATGAAAATTTAATCACTACAACAAAAAATTACATTGAAAATAAATACAAAAAAGACGGTTACTTCAATACCAAAGTAACTATAAATACCGTTATAGACACTGCGCAAGTTAACCAAGTTAATATGGTAGTGAAAATTGACAAAGGTTCTAGGATTAAAATTAAAGTTATCGAATTCGTTGGAAATAAGGAGATCAAAGATGTTGCCTTGCGATCCACTATGAAAGATACCAAACAAAAAAAGCTCCTTACTTTAAAATCTTCTAAATTTATAAAAGAAAAATACGAAGCTGATTTAGTGAAAGTAATTGATTCATACAAAGAAAAAGGATATAGAGATGCCCGAATACTATCGGATTCCGTTGCATACAATACCGATTTAAAGGCCTTAACAGTAAAAATTAAAGTGGAGGAAGGGAATAAATACCGCTTCGGAAACATTAAATTCCTTGGAAATACGGTTTATTCAGATGAAGGACTTCTCGGAATGATTGGCATCAAAAAAGGAGATACATATAATGGTGTGCTCCTTGAAAAAAGAATTGCCGATAAAACAAAACCAGATGGTGATGATATTACTAATTTATACCAAAACAATGGCTACCTGTTTTCAAATATAAACGCTGTGGAAACAAAAACGGCCAACGATTCAATCGATTTCGAAATTCGAATTACTGAAGGTCCGATAGCTTATTTTAATAAAATCACCATTACAGGAAACGATAAAACGAATGACCACGTCGTTTACAGAGAATTAAGAACTAAACCCGGAGAAAAATACAACAAAGATTTACTAATCAGAACTATTCGTGAAATAGGACAACTTGGATTTTTTGATCCAGAATCTATTGAACCTAAATTTAAAAACGTTGACGCTGGTGCTGGAACTGTCGATATTGAATATCCTTTAACCGAAAAAGGAGCAAGCCAGATTGAACTTCAAGGCGGCTATGGCGGAGGTGGTTTCATAGGAACGTTAGGATTATCCTTTAACAATTTCTCTGCTAGAAATTTATTTAATAAGGAAGCATACAAACCACTACCAATGGGTGACGGTCAAAAAGTATCCTTGCGATTACAAGCAAGTTCTTATTTTAGAACCTACAGTCTTTCGTTTTCAGAGCCTTGGTTTGGAAAAAGAAAACCAGTACAATTAAACACCTCGTTTTCTTACACTACGCAATACAACAATAACTTTCAAACCCAACAAGTTGATAGAAGTAGAAGTTTCAATATTATGACGATTTCAGCTGGTATTTATAAAAGATTATCCGTGCCAGATGACTACTTCGGATTGTCACAAACCATCAGTTATCAACATTATGACTTAAACAACTACAACACTGGTTTATTTACATTTGGTAATGGAGCCTCTAGAAATTTAGCTTACACCATCGGACTTTCTAGAAGCAATAAAGGGATTAATCCAATATTTCCGATATATGGTGCAGAGTTTAGTATAACTGGTAAATTTACACTTCCTTATTCTTTATTTAATGGAGTAGATTATGGGACATTGGGAGATCAGGAAGCATACAAATACACCTATTCCGGACAGCCTTACGAAGGAAGCAATGGTGTTATAGTAAACGATGGAGATTTCTTAGATGCCATTCCTAGCGCAATAAATCCTCGACCGAACAGTGTATCAAATTATCAGAACGCAGCAGCCGATCCTGCAAAAGTTGATCAACAAAAATACAACTTGCTGGAATATTATAAACTAAAGTTCAAAGCAGATTGGTACACCAAAGTTTTGGGAACTAATAAAAGTCCATTAGTATTGAGATCGCTAGTAGAGTTTGGTTTCTTAGGAGCATACAATCAGGAAAGAGGAGTTATTCCGTTTGAAAGGTTCTTTTTAGGGGGCGACGGAATGCAAAACTTCAATATGGACGGTAGAGAAGTAATCGCTGTGAGAGGTTATCCAAATGGGTCGTTAACACCAGTGAGCGGAACTCAAGAATCAAATGGCGCAACCATTTACAATAAATTTTCATTAGAATTAAGATACCCAATTACTCTTAAACCATCAGCATCGATTTATGCGCTAACATTTTTAGAGGCAGGATCGTCTTTTGATACATTCAAAAATTACAATCCATTTTCTTTAAACCGATCAGCAGGGTTTGGATTAAGGGTATTTATGCCAGCTTTTGGATTATTAGGAATTGATTTTGGATATGGATTTGATGGGTTACCACAATCAAACGGTTTACTCGGGTCCAAAGCGAACGGGTGGGAAACGCATTTTATTATTGGACAACAATTTTAATAGTTGGATATAAATTTTCTAAACATCAAAATTATGAGAAAAGAATTTTTATTTATAGTTGCAGCCATTACTTTAGTAAGTACAGTTAGTGCACAAACAAAAGGTACGAAAATAGGCTATATTGATATGGAATACATTTTACAAAATGTGCCTGATTATACCGAAGCGCAAAATCAATTAGAACAAAAAGCGCAAAAATGGAAACAAGAAGTCGAAACTAAAAAAACTGAAATCACTAAACTTAAAGATGCTCTTAAGGCTGAAAAAGCGTTACTGACAAAAGGTCTTATTGAAGAAAGAACTGCAGAAATCGCTTTTCTTGAAAACGAATGTTTGGAATTTCAACAAATAAGATTTGGTCCAAATGGGGATTTAATGACCTTAAAAGCTGGATTGACAAAACCGATACAAGATCAAGTTTTTTCAGCCGTGCAAGATATTGCCGAAGACAAAAAATACGACTTCATATTTGATAAAACATCAGATTTAACAATGCTATTTGCTGCAAAAAGATTTGATATCAGCGACCAAATTGTTCGCGTTTTGAATCGCACTGAAAAAAGAGAACAACTCACAAAAAAACAGCTAAAAGAAGAAGAAGCAAAAGAAGCAAAAGAAGAGGCTATAAATGACAATCCCGCTCTATTGTCGAGACAACAAGCATTGGATGCCAAAAAAGCGACTAGAGATGCCGCTATTGCTGACCGATTAGCTTTACAAGAACAAAGAAAACAAGCAGCCGAAAATCAAAAATTGCAAATCGTAGCAGACAGAGAAGCGAAAAAAAATGGCACAGTGCTGACAACTGCAAAAACAGCAACAACAGCCGGGAATACATCAGATAAAGAAGCGGCATTAGCAGCGGCAACAGAAGCAAAAAAATTGCAAGCTGATGAAAGAGCAAAAGCCCTTGAAATCAAAAAACAAGCGGTTGATGACAAGAAAAAAGCTTTAGAAGAAAGAAGATTACAAATTTTAGCAGATAGAGAAGCTAAAAAAACAAGCACTACTCCAGCTGCTGTAAATCTAAATATTTCTCCTGAAAACGTTGCAGAAAAAGAAACAGCCAAAACAGCTGCTGCCTTAGCTGCCACAGCTGCTGCAGAAAAAAAGCAAAAACAAGCAGAGGCAAGAGTAAAAGCACTCGAAGACCGCAAAAAAATAGCAGAAGAGAATAAAAAAGCACAAGAAGAAAAAAGAAAACAAGCCATAGGGCCAAAAGAAACAAATAAAACTGGCACGGTTTCTGAAAGCACAGTAAAAGAAGGAACCAAAACGCCACCACCTGACAATGAGCTAGCTAAAGCAGCAAATGAAGATGACACTGCAAAAGAAAATAAAACAACAAAAGCAGAAGAAGCAAAACAAAAACAGGCTGAAACCAGATCAAAAACCCTTGAAGAACGAAATAAAATTATAGAAGAACGCAAAAAAACTGCGGAGGAAAAAAGAAAAAAAATACTCCAAGATAAAGAAGCTGCCAAAAAAGCACAAGAAGAAAAATTAAAAACAACTAAAGAGAATACAAACAATAATTAATTAATACTTTAAAACAATGAAACAAATCAAAACTTTACTAATTGCTGCAATACTAATTTTAGGAGCCAGCACAACGATGAATGCACAAGCAAAAACAGCTCATGTTGATGTAAGTGATCTTATGACAAAAATGCCAGCAATGCTTGATGCTCAAAAACAACTTGAAACACTAAGCAAAACCTATGACGCTAATTACAAAACAATGGCGGATGAATTTCAAGCTAAATTGAAAAAGTATGATACGGAAGCGGCTACTGTTACTGATGTAATCAATGCCGAACGTCAAAAAGAGGTTCAAGATATGCAAAAAAGAATTCAAGATTTTGGGCAAAATGCACAAAAAGAATTGCAACAAAAACAAGAAGAAATCACAAAGCCTATTTACGAGAAGGTAAGAGCTTCTATCCAAAAAGTAGGGAAAGCTAAAGGGTTTCAATATGTTCTTGATGGATCTACTCTTTTACTTGCTGACGGCCCAAACTTGACTGCTGATGTAAAGAAAGATTTAGGTTTTTAAAAAGCCGCCAAAATGATAAAAAACGCTCAATCCAATTTCTTGGATTGAGCGTTTTTTTTATATTATTAAATTTTTAGGTTTTTTAATGTATAGCGCTTAACTTTGTTATTATCATGGAAGACAATCGGCCTATCGGAATTTTTGACTCAGGTATTGGAGGAACATCCATTTGGGCTGCCATTCATGACTTGCTTCCTCAAGAAAAAACCATCTATTTAGCCGATAGTAAAAACGCTCCTTACGGTCAGAAATCCAAAGCCGAGATTATCGCTTTATGCATCAAAAACACCGATTTATTACTTAAAATGGACTGCAAAATAATTGTAGTAGCTTGCAACACGGCCACAACAAATGCCATTCAAGAATTAAGAGCAAAATACAATCTTCCTTTTATTGGCATAGAACCAGCCCTAAAACCAGCAGCTACAAATTCAAAAACACAAACTGTCGGGATATTGGCTACTCAAGGAACTTTAAACAGTGCCCTTTTTAACAAAGCAACTGAAATGTATCAGGATACTAAAATAATTGAACAAGTTGGTCATGGCATTGTTCAACTCATAGAAAACGGGAATATCAATTCTCCCGAAATGACACAATTATTGAACTCTTACCTCAGGCCAATGATAGAAGAAAACATCGATTACCTAGTTTTGGGCTGCAGTCATTATCCTTATTTAATTCCACAAATAAAAAAAATACTTCCCTCTAATATACAAATTATTGATTCCGGTGAAGCCGTGGCTAGACAAGTAAAAAATATCCTCAAAGAAAAAGTAGGATTTTCAACTACTGAAAAAAACGAACCTCTATTTTATTCGAACTCGCATGCAAAGGTACTATCTGAAATTCTGGACAATAAATATAAAATAATTGAAAAAGATTTCTGAATAGTTTAAATTATTTTGCTTCTTTATACCAGCCTGAATACATCACGTAATTATTTGCGATGCGAGCCACTTCGCCAGCAAAATCAGATTGATCTATTTCCTTAACTTTTTTAGCGGGAACGCCAGCATAAATACTTCCCGATTCAACAACCGTGTTTTGAGTAACCACAGCCCCAGCAGCAATAATAGAATTGCTTTCAACAATACAATTATCCATAACAATAGCGCCCATTCCTATAAGCACATTATCGTGAATCGTACAACCATGCACTATCGCGTTATGACCAATAGAAACATTATTGCCTATAATTGTGGGATGTTTTAAATAAGTGCAATGAATAATCGCACCGTCTTGAATATTTACTTTATCTCCAATAGTAATAAAATTCACGTCAGCTCGCACTACGGCATTAAACCAAACGCTACATAACGCCCCAAAAGTAACATCACCAATAATAGTTGCATTCTCAGCCACGTAACAATCATCGGGTATAGAAGGGGTTTTGCCGTTTACGGATTTTATTAGCATTTGGGAAAATTTCGTTTCAAAACTAATTTATCGCAGGACAATTACAATCGTACTTCTCTTTTTTGCAAAACAAATCGATTCCCAAAGTAATTTGATGAAAACCTCCCGTATCAAAATTTACTTGACCAGAAAGATACGAATAGGTATAAGCAAACATAAATTTATTAACATTTACGCCAATAATTGGTGTGATGTATTGCAATTTCTGGGATGAAACTCCGCTTCCGCTAAAGTATTCAGCACCGTCAAAACTTCTACGATAGGACAAGGCAGCCCAAAGTCGTCCAAAATCTAAATTTTTGTAAGCTTTTATATTAAAGTCAATTGTTTTCTCACTTGTCTGATCAACCAGTTGAAACATTAGCGAAGGTTCCCATAAAATTTTTTCCTTATCCCCAAAAACATAACCAGCACTCAAAAGATATCGTCTCAAATTAGCACTTTCAAATTCCGTGTAAATTTTTCTTTTCGTTTCAATTGCATTTTGAATCGTTCCATGAACATAAAAATCAAGAAAATTGTATGAAGCTCCTATGTCAACATTAAAGTAAGAGGCATCTTGAACAATGATTCCGTTTACAATAGGATCAAAATCTCCAGATTGCAACCAACTCGTTTCGTCTAATTGACTTTGCAAAAAATTAGCGCTCATTCCAAAAGAAAATTGATTCAAATCGATTTCGTCTCTCGAGAACATCAAATGATGTGCATAGGTCAGTTTTGCTCCTTTTTGTGAATGATAGCCATTTTTATCATTAAAAAGTATAATTCCTATTCCAGATTGCTCGCCTACCCTACCATTGTAACTTAGTGTTTGGAGTGCCGGTGCATCTGTTTGATCAAACCATTGTTTTCTGGCAGTCAGTCTTATTTTATCGCAATTTGCTGCTCCAGCCATCGATGGATGAAGTAAATAATAGTTGTCCGACAAATAGTCAGAATACACTGGAATCCCATCTTGAGAGAAAGAATTTTGGGCTATAAAAAATAGAACTATTACGATTTTTAATTTTTGATACATTTTAATCATATTAGATTTAAATAATGACGTCTACGCTAAAATAATGCAAAATAAAGAAATACTAATTATCTTAAGACGACTTTTAAGTTAATTTATTCTTTAAAAAACCAAATATAGTTAATAGTGGAAAATAACTTCGTTAAATTTGTAAAAAAATAATAAAATATATGTCGCAAATAACCCCCAAAGAAACGCAAAATCCAAATATACTAAAATTTGAATTCGAAGATTTTATCATACAAAATGACCCGAGCCTCGGCGAACTGGCGAAGCAAAGTTTTGAATTCAAAAACATTGATGAAACTAAGAATTCTCCCTTGGCACAGCAATTATTTTACCTGCCATTTGTTAAAACAGTATATATCTCTGGAAATTTTATCGCCATCGAAAAATTTAGCATTGTAGAATGGGAAGATGTAAAAGACGCAGTCGCGGAACAAATCGAAACTTTTGTTGCAAATGGCGGAATAATCATAACCCCTGAAGAAAATACTTCAAAAAAACAACCCATTACCGTTTACGGAGAAACAACCCCAAATCCAGCGGCATTAAAATTTGTAGTAAGCAGAATGTTGACCAAATCTGCTATTGAATTTAAAAATATAGACCAAACTGCAGCATCACCATTGGCAAAAGAGCTATTCAAATTTCCTTATGTGAAAGAGGTATTTATGGATGAAAATTACATCTCCATAACAAAATATGAGGTTAATAATTGGGATGAAATTACTTTAGAACTAAGAACTTTTATCAAACAATACATCGAAAACGGGGGAACTGTTTTAGATGAAAACTTGATTGCTGCTACCGTAGAACAAGAGGCGATAAAAACAGAGAACTTCGACAAACTTGATGTTACCTCACAACAAATCATTAATATCTTAGAAGAATATGTAAAACCTGCCGTTCAAGCAGATGGCGGAAATATTGCTTTTGAATCCTATGACGAAACATCAAAAACGGCAAAAGTTATTCTTCAAGGCGCTTGCAGCGGTTGTCCATCCTCAACTTTTACCTTAAAAAGTGGCATCGAAAATATGCTAAAAAGTATGCTTAACGACGAAAGTATTAAAGTGGAAGCAGTAAACGCCTAAATAGTGAACAGTTTTCAGTAATCAGCTACTAAAACTAAACACGAGATACTGAATACTAAAAACTGAACACTGACCACTAAAATAAATGAACCAACTTTCACAAGAAACCAGTCCATATTTATTACAACACGCCAATAATCCCGTGCATTGGAAAGCTTGGAATGTGACCTCATTGGCTGAAGCCAAAGAAAAAAATAGTCTAATTATAATAAGTATTGGTTACTCGGCCTGCCATTGGTGCCACGTTATGGAACACGAAAGTTTCGAAGATGCTGAAGTTGCCAATGTCATGAACGCCCACTTTCTTTCAATAAAAGTCGATCGAGAAGAACGACCAGATTTAGATGCCGTTTATATGAAAGCCATCCAGATTTTGACAGGTCGTGGCGGCTGGCCATTGAATATAGTTACGCTTCCTGATGGAAGACCCATTTGGGGAGGAACTTATTTCAGAAAAGCAGACTGGATGGAAACACTTGACCAATTGCAACAAGTGTATCGTGCTAATCCCGAAAAAGTAATTGAATATGCCGAAAAATTATATCAAGGAATTCAATCTATAAGTCTAGTCGAAAATTTAAAATCAGAAACTTCCGTCAATCAAGAAGATTTAATTCCTTTAGTCGAAAAATGGAAACAAGATTTTGATCTAGATTTTGGGGGGATGTCCCGTTCACCAAAGTTTATGATGCCCAATAATTATCATTTTTTGCTGCGTTTTGCTTTCCAAAAAAAGGATCACAAATTATTAGATTTTGTAAATCTCACGTTGACACGAATGGCTTACGGAGGCATTTTTGACACGGTCGATGGCGGATTTTCACGCTATTCTGTAGATAATAAATGGCACGTTCCGCATTTTGAAAAAATGCTGTATGACAACGGCCAATTGGTCTCTTTGTACAGTGATGCTTATAAATTAACCAAAAATCCTGTGTATAAAGAAGTCATTAAAAAAACACTTTCATTCGTCGAAAAAGAATTAATGAATACGGAAGGTGGTTTTTATTGCGCTCTTGATGCTGATAGTCTGAATGCTGAAAATCATTTGGAAGAAGGTGCGTTCTACGTTTGGACGATTGCAGAACTGAAAACCGTTATCAGCGATGATTTCGAATTGTTTAGCCAAGTTTTCAATGTCAATACTTTTGGATTATGGGAAGACGAAAATTATGTCTTAATTCAAAATAAAAATTTGAACGAAATTGCCATGCTCAACAATATGGATGTTGCAATTCTTCAGAAAAAGAAATTATTATGGGAGAAAAACCTATATAATGAAAGAGAAAAACGACCTAAGCCAAGATTAGACGACAAATGTTTGACATCTTGGAATGCTATAATGCTCAAAGGTTTTGTAGATGCATACACGGCGCTTGAAGACAAAAATTATTTACTATTAGCTTTGCAAAATGCTAATTTTATCATTAAAAATCTATGGTCAGCCGAAGGTAATTTGTTTCATAATTACAAAAATAAAAAAAGCACTATCAACGGCTATTTAGAAGATTACTGCTTTGTGATTTCTGCATTTATTAGTTTATATAAAGTTACTTTTGACGAAAAATGGTTGCTCCTATCAAAACAATTGACGGATTATAGTTTGGAACATTTTTATGAAGAAAAATCAGGTTTTTTCACTTTTACTTCTAATATAGATGAAGCATTAATTGCTCCGCATTTTGAAATCGAAGACAACGTAATTCCAGCATCAAATTCGGTTATGGCGAAAAATTTGTTTCTATTGAGCATCTATTTTGAAAATTCTTATTACGAAAAAGTTAGTCAAAGAATGTTACAAACTATAATTCCAACAATACAATATCCTTCTGCCTATTCCAATTGGATGGATTTAGCAATGAATTATTCTATGGAAAACAAGGAATTAGCCATTTGTGGGGGCTCAGCTTTAGAATATTCAAAAAAAATTAATACTATCTATTTACCAAATGTTGTTCTGGCAGGAACATCAAAAATTTCGAATCTTCCCTTTTTGAAAAATCGTTTCGCTGCTAACCAAACACAATTTTATCTTTGCCAAAACAAAACTTGCCAAGCTCCAATCCAAGATTTTGAAAAAATTGTTTCGGAATTAATTTAGAAATCCAAAACTAAATAATTCTTATATTTGCAAACAAATCAATGCCTTCTCTTTTAGAGAAGGTTTTTTATTATCTAAAAGATGCCAGTTAATCCAGAAAAAATTACCAATTACGCTGAAACTTTCATCAAAGTTTTAATCGATTATTCTCCGAAACTGATTTCAGCTTTCCTAATTCTATTTGTTGGGCTTTACGCGATTCGAGTAATCAACAGACTCATCAGAAAAATTATGGTAAAAAGAGAACTTGACCCCACATTAACCAAGTTCCTTACCGATATTCTGCTTTGGGTTTTGAGGGTTTTATTATTTGTAACTTTCATTTCAAAATTGGGAATTGAAACCTCATCTTTTGTAGCCATATTAGGCGCAATGGGGCTTGCTGTCGGTTTATCGCTTCAAGGTTCGTTGTCCAATTTTGCTGGAGGAATGTTGATTATACTATTTAAACCGTTCAAAGTGGGTGATACGATTGAGGCTCAAACTATGATTGGAACGGTTAGTGAAATCCAAATATTTGTAACCAAATTAATCAATGCCAACAATCAAACTATTTTTATTCCAAATGGTGCTTTGTCAAATGGCACGATTATCAATTATTCTCTGCAAGGATTTCGACGTGCTGATTTGACATTTTCGATTTCTTATGACACCGATATTAAAAAAGCAAAAGACCTTATTAAGGCAGTTTTAAACAACAATCCTAAAGTCCTAAAAACGCCTGAAGCAGAAGTTTCGGTAAAACTTTTGACCGACAGCGGGATTCAATTGGCCATTAGGCCTTGGGCTAATAATGAAGATTTTGGGGCTGTTTTTTCAGAAACCTTGGAAAACTGTAAATTAGCGTTTGACGCTGCTGGAATTGTGATTCAACCTTTTGTGAAGGAAGTTTCGGGGAACAATTAACAATTATTTATTCGAAACCGTCATCATAAAATCCTTCAAATAATAGGGTTCAAAATACGCAACATCCACAAAGTCGTCTTTTTTGTACTTTTCGAAACTTAAAAAACTCATTTCTTTTGCTGATGGATATTTGATGTCGCCCAAGAAAATAAAGTTTTTCTTGGTTAAAACAGGTGTACATTTCTGGGCACAATCGCCTACAAAATAAAGAGTCTGCTGCAAATCTTCAAAAGAGTTTTCAGTAATTATTTCGGCTTCTACTGCACGTTGCTTTTCGAAATTTGAGTTAAAAATAGCGCTGTAGACTTCCATTCTTCGGGCATCAATCATGGGGATAATCAACCCATTTGAAACCTTAGCCTGCGATGCTAAAACCTGCAAAGTATCTAATGCAATCAAAGGAATATCCAAAGCAAAACACAATCCTTTTGCCGCAGAAACACCAATGCGTAATCCGGTGTAAGAACCTGGGCCTTGGCTGACCGCAATCGCCGAAATATCTTGGAAAGTTATTCCAGATTCTTTGATTATTTCTTCAATAAAAACATGCAAACGTTCTGCGTGAGAATAGCCTTCTTCGGCCATTTCTTTACTTAAAATAGTTTTTCCGTCTTTTGCCAAAGCAACAGAACAATTCGTAGTAGCAGTTTCGATGTTGAGAATGTAGGACAAGATTTGAGGTTAGAGGTTAGAGGTTGGAGGTTGGAAGTTAGAAGTTAGAAGTAAAACGTTAGAAGTAAGAAGTATGAACTGAATACTACACACTGCAATCTGAACACTATTTTTTCACTTCCGCCTTATCTGTAGTTACCTTATCGCCTGAATTCAAATCCTTTGAAACAGTAGTGTAAGGTCCGATGATAACCACATCTCCTTTTTTGAGTCCTGTAAGCACTTCAATATTGGTATCGTCTTGAATTCCTGTTTTAATGATTCTGATTTTAGATTTATTACCCACTTTTACGAAAACACACTCTAGCTTTTTATCACTTTTTGGAGCAGCTTTTTTATCATCGGATGCTGCATCGTTTACCTTATACCCTTTTACGGCAGTAGTGTCTGATTTTACAACCACAGCACTAATTGGAACTACTACAACATTAGCTTTTGTTGTGGTAATAATATCAACGGTGGCCGTCATTCCTGGTCTGAAAGGAGAATATGTTGCTGGTTTCCCTTCTAATAAATCTTGATAGGATTCTTTCAAAATTCTAATTTTCACTTTGAAATTAGTCACTTGATCGGCAGTTAATGCTGAACTCGCTGAATTAGAAATACTGGTTACAACACCTTTAAACTGTTTTTTCAAATAAGCATCAACCTCTACTTTAGCTTCGTTACCTACTTTTATTTTTACGATATCATTTTCGTTAACATCGACCTCTACTTCCATATTATTCAAGTTGGCAACCCGAAGAATTTCAGTTCCTGCCATTTGTTGGGTTCCCAAAACTCGTTCGCCCAATTCCACGTTTAGTACCGAGATTGTTCCATCAGCTGGGGCGTAAATGGTGGTTCTGCCAAGATTGTCTTTGGCTTCATTTACGGTTGCTGAAGCACTTTGTACATTGTAATAAGCTGATTGCTTACTGGCTTGTGACACTTCAAAAGAAGCTACAGATTTATCCCAATCCGATTTTGAAATAATTCCTTTATCGAATAATATTTTGTTTCTATCATAATTGGCTTTGGCTTCTTTGAATGAAGCATCAGCTTGACTCAAACCGGCTTTGGTTCCCGATAAATTAGAGAGCGTCCGATTGTATCCAGAAGTATATAAATCTGGATTTATCTTTACTAATAAATCCCCTTTTTTTACGACTTGACCTTCGATTACATTCAAAGCAATTATTTCACCGGAAACTTCGGAGGAAATCTTTACTTCAATTTCGGGTTGAATTTTACCTGTTGCAGAAACGGTTTCGACGATTGTTGAAGTATTGACATTGGCAATTTCTACAGAGATTCCTTCATCTTTATTACCAATAACGCCTGATTTTGAAAGTACTATTAATAATCCTATGATTGCAACTGCAGTACCTAATAGGATGTAAATTGTTTTTTTAGACATAATGATTTAGTTTTTAATGATTGGAATTCCAAAATAGAATTCCAGTATTTTAATTTTGAAAATATAATCGTATTTAGTTCGTATCACTTCCGATTGAGCTGCAGAAAACAAGGTTTGTGATTGATTGAAATCAAAAGAATTCATCATTCCTACTGCATATCTTTCTTTGGCATACTTAAAAGCTTCTTCTCTTGCTTCTGCGGCTGTAATGGCCGACTCATAAGCGTTTAAACCTCCTTTAGCATCTGTAAAAGCGGTGTAAACATTTCTTTGCAAAGCCAATTCTTCTTGTTCTACTGCGATCTTAGATTTTTCTAAATTTACTTTGGAACGCTCCACATTGTTTCTTACTGACCAACCGTTAAATATTGGAATCGATAATTGCGCTCCAAAAGTTTGTCCCTTATTATTTAAAAATTGATCCCCAAAAGAATCGGCTGGACGCGAGGCTCCTGTTTGAAAATCAAACTGATCTGCGTAGGAAATTCTCGTATTAATATTATAAAACCCCTGCATTGTTGGCTGATAACCTCCTTTGGCAATTGCCACATTTTTTTCGGCAATTTCTAAATTAGTTTTAGCAATTTTCAATTCGGTTCTTTGCTCTTTTGCTTTGTCGTAAACCGCGATTGGCGTCTGAGCCAATATGTTATTTTCGTCTTTGGCAGAAGTATCATCGGTGATGTCGAAATCGTAAAACTCTTTTAGTTGTAACAATTGCGCTAAACTCAACTTTGAAATCAACAAAGCGTTTTCTGCATTAATGACATTTTGATTATCCGAAGCGACGGTTGCTTTTATATCTAACAAATCACCACGCGGAACAGAACCGGCTTTTACCAATTCTTCGGAACGCGCTAGTTGTTTTTCGTTATTTGCTTTTTGTTCTTTTTGAACCTTCAAATTTTCTTTATTAAAAAGTACTTGCAAGAAAGCATTTGCAACATTAAGTGCTATATCTTCTTGTATTTTTGTAAGTTGGTATTTGGCCGCCACAATCGAAAGATTGGCTCTTCGCAGGGTATTTTGATTTTGCATTCCTTTGTAAATGTCAATGCCAACAGTTGCGCCAAAAGAAGAAAACTGAGTAGTTTGATTTCGCAATAGACCAGTTGTAATATCTTGGTTTAGACCAATATTCCAAGAGTGGCTTGCGCTAGAATTCAAAGAAGGAATAAAATTTCCTACCGCATCTTTTTTGCCAATAGCAGCGGTTTGGGCATCTAATTCGATTTGTTTAATAGAGATGTTATTATCGATGGCGTATTTTACGCATTCTTCGAGGCTCCATTGCTTTGTTTGCGCCTGAATTGACAAGCCAAACAGCAAGATAATAACGAATGGAATACAATTAATTTTTTTCATATATTTAGAATGAAAGCGTAGCAAAGATACTACACAAATTTAACATTATTTTTAAAACTCGATTTCTTTTTATGAGATTAACTTACTGTTTTGGTTCTTCTGTTTTCAAACCCTGGTTCCAAATTTTGATCTTATCTGTAGATTTTATGCCACGTTTTACTTGTACGTAAATTCCGTCGCTAACGCCCAAAACAAGGTTTTTTCTAGTAAATTTTTGTTTCGCAGTTTCTACCTCGACATAAGGCTTTTCTGTTTTTTTATCAAATTGTATTAAAGATTCTTTTAATGCTTGAACTTTGTCTGCTTTTTCCAAAATTATAGAAGCATTAGCACTCAATCCAGCTCTTATGAAGGTACTGTCTCTGTTGGTCAATGTTGCTTTAATTTCAAATTGAATTGCTCCATTCTCGGTTTTTCCTTTTGGCGCAATATAGGTCAAAACGGCTTCGAATTTTTTGTTTTCGATGGCACCAACCGTAATTTCAATAGGCATATTCAATTTGATTTTACCTACTTCAGACTCATCGACTTTTCCTACGAAAATCATTTTTCCAATATCGGCGACGCTAGCAATTGTAGTTCCTTCGTTAAAATTATTACTTTCTATAACTTGATTGCCCACTTTTACGGGAACATCGAGCACCATTCCGTTTACCGTTGAACGAATCGTAGTATTAGCATAACTTCCAAGTCCAGAAGTGGTGCCGGTTTTTGCAATGTCATAATCTTGCTTTGCCGCTGAATAATTTTGTTTGGCTTGTTTGTAAGCTACTTGCGCCGCATCAAAATCATTGGCAGAAATAACGCCTTTATCGAATAACGTTTTTTGTCGTTGGTATAATTTCTCTTGATTGTCCAAGTTTATTTTGGCTGTTTGAACTTGGTTTTGAGTGTTACTCAGATTAGAGACATTGGCAACCACTTTAATTTTAGCAATCATATCTCCGGCTTTTACAGATTCTCCCGCTTTGATATAAACTGCTTCTATAATTCCCGAGATATTAGGTTTGATTAATACTTCTTCATCAGGAACTATATTTCCTGTTGCAAGAGTACTTTTAATAATAGTTTTCACCTCTACTTTATCCGTTTCAAAAACAATGGGTGATTCTTGATTTTTAGCATACAAATAATACAAAGCCCAAAAAAACACAATTGCTATTAGAATCAATACGGTTATGGTTATTCCTTTTTTCATTTTACTTTGGTTTTAAATCCTGCCCAACCTTCCATGAAAGGGAAAAGTTGGGACAAATTATATAATTATTTTAAATTTTTATTCATTCTATCTTGTTTACAAATTCTATTTGCTGCCGCAACAATTCCCCCGGCGAGGGTTAGTGGGCGCTATTCTGTTCGCAACGCATCTACAGGTTTTACATTTATAGCAGTTTGAGCTGGAATAAATCCTGCTAATAAGCCCGATCCTACTAATATTAATAAGGCGATAAAAACTACTCCCAAATCTACACTTGGATTGACAAACATCATTCCTTCGGATGGCATTGTGGCTAATATCATATTTAGTATTCCTAAAATTCCAGTTGCCACAGCGATCCCAAACATTCCCGCAATTATGGTCAGAAAAATAGCTTCAAATAATATTTGAGATCGAATGGCTCCTGGAGTAGCTCCCAAGGCTCGTCGAATTCCTATTTCCTTAGTTCGTTCTTTTACCACAATTAACATTATATTTGATATCCCAATAATACCCGATAATAAAACTAGTGTACCTACAAAATAAGCAATGAACTTAAGCACCATAAATAAATCCTGCACTTTTTTAAATTCTTCGAACAAATCAAAATTACCTACTGCTCTTTCGTCATCGGGATGAATGGTGTGTCTTTCCTTCATAAAAGCAATAATACCTGACTTCAAAGCGGTTATAGAGGCTTCATCTTTTGCAGTAAGCGCCATCCAACCCACTCGATCTCCAAAATTAAAAGCTTGTTGAAAGGTTGTAAACGGAATAAAAATATTTTTTTGAGCTGATTCAGCATCTCCATTGTTATTGCCTTTAGATTTGTAAACGCCAACCACCATAAAATTTATACCGTTAATTTTAATGTATGTTCCTATAACTTCTTCAGTAGTTTTATACAATTCAGCAATAACTCCATTACCGATAATGGTTACTTTGCGTCTAGAAAGAATATCTTGCTGATTCACAAAACGACCTTGAACGATTTCCATTTGCTCTTGCTTGATTAACTCCGGATAATCGCCGTAAATAGTATACGCACCCGTTTTAGTTCCTCGTATCACATTGCTTACTCCATTATAATCTCCCAATTGATTGCGAGGCGAAACATATAATAAATCAGGGAATTTTTGTTTTAAGGCCTCTACATCACTGTTCCTGAATTCGAATTGTCTGTTTTTAGGCAAGCCTTTGTATGGTTTTGAAACGCCCTGTGTCCACATAAACATCGTGTTTGTGGCGATGCCATCAAATCCTTTTTTAACACCGTTCTCTAATCCGTTTGAGGCTGCTAATAGTATAACCAAAATAAATATTCCCCAGAACACACCAAAAGCCGTCATTACCGTTCGAAAGGTATTGGCCGTTAACGCCTCTAATATTTCATTCCACTTTTCTCTGTCAAACATAATTATTCGTCTCTAAGTGCAACAATAGGTCTAATTTTTGCCGCACGATAGGCTGGAATAAATCCCGCCAAAGCACCAGCAACCACTAAAACAACTACCGTTGAAATGGCTACATTAAAATCTACTTGTGGATTTCTAAAATATTCACTTTGGGCTTGGGGACCCACCAATTCAAGTAAAGCCAAACCAGTTAAAAGTCCAATAAATCCAGAAATCGCCGTAATAAAAATTGATTCGTGTAAAATCATCCCTATTATTGCAACTGGCGTTGCTCCAAGTGCTTTTCGAATACCTATTTCCTTAGTTCGTTCTTTTACAATAATCATCATAATATTACTAACTCCCACAACGCCGGCTATGATGGTGCAAATTCCTACCCACCAAAAAAACAATCGAATATAAAGGTTTAAATCATAAAACTTTTTCGCTTCAACGATCGAATTATTGATTCCGATAGCACTTTCATCATCGGGTGCAATTGCGTTTTTTCCTCTAAGTAAAAGTCCTAAATCGGTGGTGAATTTGGTTGCCTCAGCAACAGCTTCTTCGTAAGTGTCTTTCTTTTTCAAAGTATAAAACAAGACACTCACTTTATCTCCTATTCCATATACCTGCTGCGTAGTCGTTAATGGCAAGAACACCCTTCCCTCCTCTCTTTCACCTCCCGGATCAGTATATACACCAACCACTTTGAAATTAATATTGTTTACAGCAATTTTTTCACCAACAGGATTTTTCCCTTTAAATAAATCCAAATTTAGTTTTTGACCAATCACAGCTACTTTTTCATTATTAATCAAATCGTTGGCATTTATGAATCTCCCTTGGGTTACGGTAGCATTCTCGATGGCCAAATAGTCTGGATTTACACCTCTATACTGATAATTACCTGATTCTTTCCCGTACACAATACTGGCTCCCCACGCATTATAAGTTGCACCGTTTTTATCAAACAAATCGCCATACTTTTGTACAGAAATATCATAATCACTATTCCTAAATTGAATTTCTCGCCCAGGATTCATTCCTTTATATGCCTTGGTTGTAATGCCGGACCAAACCTCAATAATCCCAGCTGCGTCGCGTTCGAACTGTTTTTCAATTCCGTTTTGTAGTCCTTCGCCAACACCCAAAAGAATAACCAAAATAAAAATTCCGGAAGCCACAGAAAGACCCGTCAAAAAGGTTCTTAGCTTATTCTTAGCGATTGCCTCAAATATTTCTTGCCAACGTTCTATATTAAACATGAGAAGATGCTCTTACTTGTTCCACCATTTTATCGTCGATAATTATTCCATCTTTCAGCACGACATTTCTTTTGCACATGGCGGCAATATCAGGCTCGTGGGTCACTATCAAAATGGTTTTTCCTTCGTCATTGATTCCTTGAATGAGCTCCATAACTTCATAAGAAGTCAAAGTATCTAAAGCCCCAGTAGGCTCATCCGCCAAAAGCACTTTTGGATTCGATGCCAATGCTCTAGCAATCGCGACACGTTGTTTTTGTCCTCCAGAAAGTTCGTTTGGTAAATGATGAGAATGCGACGCCAAGCCCACTTTTTCTAAATAACGCATTGCAATCTCATTGCGTTCTTTTCTTTTTAAGCCTTGATAATACAAAGGCAAAGCGACATTATCTAGGGCACTTTTGTAATTGATGAGATTAAAAGATTGAAAAACAAAACCAAGAAATTGATTTCGATATTTAGACGCAATCGTTTCATTTAATTTTTTGATGGGTACAGTATCTAATGTATAGAGTCCCGAATCTGCTTCATCTAATATCCCAAGAATATTCAATAAAGTAGATTTTCCTGACCCAGATGAACCCATAATGGCAACTAACTCGCCCTCTTTGATGTTGAAATTGATTCCTTTAAGCACGTGCAATGAGGCACCTCCCACAGTGTACGATTTATGCAAGTCTTTTATTTCAATCATTTTTGGTAATTTTAAACAAATTTAAGAATTCTTAAAAAGCGATTTTAGCAAGAAAACGAGAATAGTTTTCTTTTGTTTTGAAGTAAGACATAATTATATAAAATATGTTACAGCCTAAGCCTACAAATATATTTGTTTTGTTAATTTTGTTATCTAAAAAAAATAAAATGACGAAGTTTCCCAGCTATTTATCCGTTATTCTAATTGTTTTCTTGCTTGCTAGTTGTTCTACTTACAATAAAATAGCGGCACTTAAGCCCGAACCCGATGATGCCAGCCCTTTAGTTTATGGAACCGTACCCTCTTTTATTAATTTGCCTATTAGTGTTAAATTAAAAGATGTGGCAAATCAAACCAACAATCTCTTGAATGGTCTAATTTATGAGGACAACAACATTGAAGACGATAACATCGAGATGAAAGTTTGGAAATTAGCGCCAATAACCATCGAAAACGACAAAGAAAGTAACGGCGGAAAAATAAAAACCGTCCTGCCATTAAAAGCTTGGGTCAAATATCGCATTGGTACAAAAAAACTGGGCGTTGAATTGTATAATTATAAAGAATTTAACCTCAACGGCTTAGTGACTTTGGTAAGTGATGTGGGATTAACCAATTGGAAACTAAATACTAAAACCGAACTAAAATCTTTAGATT
>Ga0209107_10000014_pt1 | contig 106654 bp, 100 predicted proteins | sample LakErihyJuly2011_2_FD_187460 | JGI IMG/M metagenome (GOLD analysis project Ga0209107, IMG submission 187460) | Freshwater microbial communities from dead zone in Lake Erie, Canada - CCB hypolimnion July 2011 (SPAdes) (version 2) | ecosystem: Environmental > Aquatic > Freshwater > Lentic >...
GTTTCCCATTTAGCAAGTACTTCCTGAGCAATCTCACCTAAGTTAACACCTTTTAACTCACGTTCTTTTTTATAAGGATTACAAGACGCTTGAACTAAACCTAATGGCCAAGCAATAACTAAGAAATCAGCGTCAGGGTTATTTTTGAAAGGTGTGTATCTATCATAAGAACCAGGTTTCATCATACTACCACCTCCGTATTGAACAATAATGTTACCCTCAATTTTAACATTATGGTGGTTTTTCATTTGGTCAATATAACCTTCTTTGTTTTTCTGTAATTCGGGTACAGTGGCGTAACCTTTCTCAATCATGATTCTTTTTATGTTAGTAACAAGATTCATAAGTGATGGGGTACCAACCATAACAAGTTCTTCTAAGAACCCTGGTTTATTTTTAAACGCCAATAATAACTTATTAGCAACTAAACCTAAGGCAGTTTTGTTTTTACTCAAAGATTTTTCTTTATCTAATTTGAATAAGTAATTTATTACTTGGTCAACAGTTACTTCGTTAGCTGCGTAATTAGCAGAGTCAACCATAGATATTAATTGAATGTCTTCAGGTGAAAATATTTCATTAGGTGATACAACTTGAGATATTGTTTCAACATTTGAACGTGAACTTCTAAATGAAGTTGATTTAGTATCTTCCGCCCCCGCTTGTCTATCGTGGTGGTCTGTATGGATAACAAACATTGGTTTACCGTGAGCGAAATCCACAAGTACTGGCATAATATCACCTTGTGCATCGTTCTTCTTTACAGAGAACTCTTTATCCCCATATTGAATAACGTGAGCATCAACAACTTTAATCCCATTATCCTCAAGGTATTTTTTCATCGCAATTGCGGTTGTCACGCCATCTAAATCTTGGTGAAAATAAATCTCAGCTTTAGAATAACGTTTAGCTAACTTATTGATATCTCTAATGCCACTTTCTTTAATTAATTTTTTCATACTAACGCTTTTCCTCCACCTAATAGTGAACCAATTAATGATGTGAATGCGTCTGTTTTAACCACAGTTGACGCTGATTGTGTTGCAGTAGATAATGATGGTACAACTGAATTTCCTGTCGTTTGACCTGCGGCAAACTCTTGGTTCCATAAACTTTGTGATTCAGGTGTCTCACTATATTGATTAACTCTTTCCTCTAAATTAGGGACTATATTTTCTAATTCCTCAGGACCAACAAAGTTACCAATACCTAACCAATCTAATAAACCTAAATACCATTTAGTTCTTCTCATTAACGACCTTGTTGCTCTATTACCAAATAGACGACCCATACCACCTGAGATATATTTACTTGACATTGATTGTAAACCTCCTTTATAATCTCTAAACCCTCTGAAAGATTGGTCTTTACTCATTTGTTTTAGTAATTCCTCTTTTTCAACCGCACTTAAGGCTTTTTCACTTTTCATAACACCTTTACCAATTTCAGTTCCTGCTTTCATTTCTTTTCCAGCTTTTCCAAAAATTTGAACGTACTCTTCAACAACTTTAACTAATCCAGAACCTAACATAGGAACTCTACCAACAGAACCTTTTAAAAAGGTAACTAATTTCTCACCCCAACTCGGAGCGGTCTCAACCATCTTAGCAATAGGTCCACCAGCTCTTCTTGCAGTACCCGCTATTTTAACGGCATCACCTGTTAAGGCCGCCGCTTTAAATGCTTTAGCGGCACCACCACCTAATTTCATAACACCAATAACAGGTTTAGCGATAAGGTCACCTAAGTAAGGAACCGCAGAGATTAATGAAAGAAGTGCATATAATTTATCACCTTGTCTCCAGTAACTAATACCATTAACAATATCAACAACGCCTGTTGGGTCAAAGATACCAACAATATCCCCAACGGTATTATACCATTTAGATTCTTTGATTAATTTGGCTTGTTCAGGGTATATTTCTTTTGCAAATTCAACAACAAACATTTTATCTTCTTTAGATAATTTGTTCCATTTTTCTTCGAGAATCTTATATTGTTCCTCTTTATAAATTTGAACTATTCTGTCTTTTAATTCAGACTCAGTAAGTTTCATTCCTTTCATGTGTATTTTTTTATTATAAATATCATGAAAACAAAAAAGAGGATGTTAAATCCCCTCTTCGTTAAATTCTAATTCAATTTGTTTTTTCTTATCCACAAATAGTTGGACTCTTTTTTTAGCAACTTCCGCATAATTTTCAGACACTTCAATACCAATCCATCGTCTATTTAATGTTTCAGCGGCAACTAAACTAGTTCCAGAACCAACAAATGGGTCCATGACAATCTCATCTCTATACGTTAATATTTTAATAGCCCTTGTTGGAATGTCCATTGAGAATGTCGCTTTGGTCATTTGTTTGGTGTCGGCAAAATAACTCCATTGTCCGTATACTAATCCCATAAACTCTTTTTTGGCTTCATCGGTATACAATACTTTCTTTTTAAATGAACCATTTTCCTGTTCAATATCATTTATAACCCCGACCCATTGTGGTATACCTTTATTTTGTTTCTTAGAAACGGTTTTGTAGGCTAATATGACACATTCTTTAGGATTATAAATGTAAGGTGATGACGGTGACATCCAACTACCCCAAGCCGTTGTCTTACTTCTATGAGGTGAATCCTCATTAAGGTCGACCAACCCGTAAAATTTAAAACCAACCTCTTTCATAACACCCCAAAATTCAGCCATGAATAAAACTCTACCACCTCTATCTTGAACGTTAACTTCATAAGGTATGTTGATTGCAACTCGACCATCAGGTTTTAGTGTTCGATAAACCTGAGATAACCAATTCTTGGTGAATTCCCAATACTCATCCATCTTAAGTCTGTCATCATGATTGTCATACTCAATCCCTACATTGTATGGTGGGGATGTAACAACTAAATCAATCGTATTATCATCCATTGTTGACATAACACTAACACAATCACCATTTACAACTTTTCCTATATAATTTTCTGTCATTTTATTTGTTCTCTATTTTACTGTATGCGTCACAGTTTACTGTTTCTGATGATTTACAACTACTAAGAATTACCATTAAACTAATTATTAATCCAAGTATAAGTAAAATTAACGAATACTCAAAAACTTTATAATTATTTTTTACTTGTCTTCTTGAACGTCCTTGCCATTCATTACGATTCCATTTCATTGTTAGATAGTGTTTTAATGTGATGTTGTAAGTACCATAAAGCTTTTTTAAGGTCTTCTAACTCTTTTTCTTTATTTTTTTTACCCGCTCTTGAGATATATTTTACAGTATTCCCTAATGAAAACCCTAAACCCCAAACATCAATTACTTTGATGGCTTCGTAAAGATTATCTTCACCCCCATAATGTTGTGGATGGTCTACCTGCTCACTCATATTATTAATTTTTATTGTCAATTGATTTTGGTTTGACATATGCACTAGAATTGGTCATTTCTTCCGACAATTCATATTCATCATCATTTTTGTACTCATCCAAAAGTTCTTCTGCGGTTGGTATTCCATTGTATTTAGATTTTAAATCATCAAAGTTTTTAGTGTTAACGTTTGAATACATATTATTTAACGTAACAGATAACTCATCCGCCATATCAATAGTATCACTTATCACCTTAATAACCTCGTATGGGTTTGCATTAGATGCTGGTCTTCTATCTTCAACATAACCTTTCCATAATTCGGCAACGGACCTTGGAACTCTAATTGACGCCCCTCTGTCACTTACACCCCAACTAAATTTGTGAATTGATTGTGTTTCATGTTTACCAGTTAATCTAAGATTATTATCAGAACCGTAGACTTTGATATGTTGTTCTCTTCTTGATTCAAGAGCATTAAATAATGTTTTGAAATAACTTTCCCCACCAACTTCCCTCATCTTTTTTGTTGAGAAGTTTGTGTGTAATCCTGAACCATTCCAATCTCCTGAGGTAATTGGTTTTGGGTGATAGTTAATATGATATCCGTATTTCTCAGATAATTTCTCCATCAAATATCTTGACATCCATAAATCGTCACCAGCTTTAATCTTACCTTTAGCGAACACTTGGTACTCCCATTGACCTAAAGCAACTTCAGCATTAACACCAGTGATTTCAATACCCATATTTAAACACAAGTCCATATGTTCTTCAACTAATTCTCGACCAACAACATTACTACCAACACCACAATAATATTTACCTTGTCCTTCAACGTGAGGTCGGTTAAATCCTAAGATTGGTTTACTAATACCTTCTTGAATAAAATATTCTTGTTCAAACCCAAACCACATATCATTGACCTCGTCACCTAACATATCTCTATGATTTGATTCATGTGGTGTTCCGTCAGGATTCATTACCTCACATAAAACATATACTTTATCACTACTATTCATCTCACGATATAATCGAACTGGTTTTAATATACCGTCAGAACTATACCCCTCCGCTTGTTTTGTTGACGAACCGTCAAAGTTCCATTCAGGTACTTCTGATAAGTCAGGAATTCCTCCTTCAATTACTTTTATCTTACTCCTTAAATTAGGTTCTGGTGTATAACCGTCTAACCATATGTACTCAATTTTTATCATCTTTTTTATGTTTTTAGTAATTTATTTATTATTTGATACCATCTTCTAATTCTTTCTCTGCAAGAACACTACCTAAAAATTGGTTTTCATTTTCTAAGAAAATAATATATTCTTTCAACACCCTATTTCTATCCTTTTGAGATTGAATTTTTTTTAATTGTTTTCCTATTTGAACCTTTATGGAGTCTTCAGGTAATGATAACCATAGAGTGTCTACATGGGGATTTTTTTTAAGACTGTCAATTATTCTTTCTTTATCTTTTATTAATATACTAAATTTGGTATTTGCTCTATTATTGATAATGGCCGCAAATATTCCAGTAAAAATTAATGTGATAATAATGATGGTTGAAATTTTTTTCATCTATTTTATTTTAGTTATGTAATACTTACCAATTTTTAATGATTTCTTACGACCATTTCTTAATGAAAACCCTGGTTTAGATGTAAGACTAAATCCTTTCTCGTTTTTGCCAAACCGAAACCAAATATCATAGTCGCTGAGATTAACTACAATAGGGTACCCAAACACTTTAATTATGTGTTGAATACCTACTCCGTGTACCTTATAAGTTTTCTTTTGAAATGACATAATAGTCTTTAGTTGTTTTACTTTCTTCAATTTTTCCTTTATCTACCAATTCTTGTAGTAATTTTTTAGTGTTTTCATAACTATCATTCGTAATCTCCTTACAAATATAGTCAATATGAATAGGTTGTCTTAGTTTTGAAAATAACAAATTAATTTTTTGTTGATTCATAAAGTTCATTTATTTTTAGTTTTATTTCTTCTTCAGTTAACTTTTTACTATACCACCCATAAACTTTAGACGCCGTGTTATCCATAAAAATAAACGCGTCCGCTTTAAATAATACATCTAAATTTTCTTTACCATCTAAATAACGATTGATAGTGTCGATGTCGATAAATCTTTTGTTTAACCCCATTATTCTATATATTTAACTGTTTTTTTACTACTACCACCACTTTGATTAATGTAAGCTAACACTTTTCTTTTAAAGATTGGTATTAACGTTTCCTCAAGTGGGAATATATCTTTACAAAACATTTCAAAAACAGGATTATTAACTTCCTCATTCTTTTCATATGTTTTAGAAAATTTAGATATAATTTCGTGTATTGTCAAACCATCTTGTGGTCCTTCGTAAATTAATTTCGTAGTTGTTTTACTTTGATTCTTAGTCCTATAAACTTTTTTGGTGGTATATTGCCAAACATAGACAATATTATTTGATTTGAAGTAAAAAAAACCTGTATTACTTTTAAGGTTACCCTTATTTTTTTTAACAACAATATCAACAGAATCATACACTATACTCCAAATTGATTTTGCAAAATTGAAGTAGTCAAATAATTGTGGTTGTGTGTTTTTTAAAATCTGATGGTATTCATAAACTTCCTCCTCTGCAAGAACTGGAATATCTTTAACTCTTAAATCTGATAACACTAATTCGTCATCATTGGTTAAGAATTTTTTTTCGGTGTATAATATTTTGTTTTGATTAAGTAATGTTTGGATATTACCTAAATGTAATGATAGTTCAATAAACATCGGATAAACTTCCATTCGTTCCAAATGTTTATTTAATTTTTGGAAATAGTTTAATAAAACGTATTGTTTTTGTTCCGCATCTAAGATACCTTGGAACAACCAATCGGTATCCATTATGAACTCTACTTTTTTATGTCTTCGTTTCTTTTCCATTTATTAAAATATACAAAGACTTTACGAATAAATGAATACTTTTACTCAACTCTCATGACATAAAAATCACGTCCCGAAACGGTTACCTCATCATATTGACCGTCATAATTATTCATGATTCCCCATCCGTCGGCATCAATAAGTCCTTGGGCTAAAGCATTTTCATCAATAAAATCATTAATATTTGCACCGTATTCTTTAATATAATATACAGGGTTTCTTTCAACATCATCTAACATACTTTCAACCTTCTCCTCAATCATTTCCTCGGTAGGTTCATCGTCAGGAGTTATATTGTCTAATTCTTCTTGTAAGGAATCGATGTGGTCTTGTATTTGGTCATATATTCTATGAAATTCCTCAGGGACTTCAGTGTCAAAATCTAAATTACTTTGTCTTTCTTCATACTCAGAAATTTCATTTTCTAATTGGTCTTTTCTTTCTTCTTGAGCCAAAGTTAATTCATAATCTTTCTCAGTAAAATAAACTTCAGGATTTTGTCTTACATCATCTTCGTACCAATCACTAAAATAACTTCTAACATAATCAGTATCAATATAATCATCAATAAATCCTTGATTAAAACCATCTATTCCAACTTCATCAATATAACTTTTAGCATAATTTAAAGCGGCGTCATCCATTTCATCATAGGTACCAACACTATAAGACATATTTTTAAACTCAGGGTTTAAAACTTCAAAGCTTTGTAAACCATAAGTATTATACCGACTTGGTGATAAGATGTAGACATCATTATTTTCATTTTCTAAACCTTCAATGTCCCCCTCTAAATCAGTAATTTTATCATATAGGTTAGAAACTAATTCAGAGTCTTCTACGTTATTGTATTCATCTTGTAATTTATCTAACTGAATTTTTAAGTTAGATAATCTTTCTTGACCCTCTTCATCTAAGGAGTCTAAACCTTCTGAAACTAAATGTTTAAATAACGCATTAGCCTTTAAACCTAACTCATCAGTGTCATTAATATTCCATTCATCGTTATCACGAAGAACATCCATTTCATCTTTCTTTTTTTGTAATTCTGCAGCTAATCTTTTACGTTCAATTGGAGTACCAGAGTCCCATACATGTTGTTTAACCTTAATATTTGATACGTCACTTATCTTAGTGTCTCTAATATCTAAAGAACCGTCGACATAACCTACGTTACCTAAAGAATCTGTTGATGTGTTATTTATTTTTAAATCACCTGTTATCCATAAAGGTTTCCCTTGGAATTTGGGTAATCGGCTTATTCCTCGTCCGTGATACCCTGATAACTTTAATAGGTCTAAGTATTCTTCTGGTGATATTTTATAATATTCACCATCAACTTCCTCGACAATTCTTTTAATTAATTGACGTAACCCTTGTTCAGTAAGTCTCACTTTATTTCTCATGTTTATAAATACTTCAAAATAAAATAAATTTAACCTGAATTTCTTGACATTAAAAATTAGTTGATGATATTTATAAGAAAAAATAAACATATTTAAATATATCTACCATGGGATGCGGTTGCAAAAATAAAGGAACTCAAACACAGACTCAAACAGTCTCTACTCCTCAACAAAGTAGTCAAAATCAAACTTTGGCTCAGGTTCAAGCACAAACTACTAATAACGCCTCAATTCAAGAGTCTATTAAAAAAGTTGTTGAGAAGTACTACAATAAGAAATAAGTCTCAGTATCTATTTACTAAAAAGGGGTGTTGTCACCCCTTTTTCTATTTATAATCTAAATTATTTTCACTATTAATTGGTATAATTATTAAAAATGAACTACATCAATAGATATTCAAATAGAGGAATCGTAAACAATTTCGCGGATTTTGTTTTAAAAGAGATAAACAAAGATACAAAATACGATACGGTAGTTGAGATAACTGATTGTGGTAAATTCTTTGTAATAAACGGTATGACAAGTTCTTCTAAGATATTAGATATGTCTGACGTTAAAGAAAGGTTCTATAAAGAAAACGAATCCATTTTGAATAAGTATGGTTATGACAATATAAATGTTGTAGACCTAATCTTATATGATAATGAACTAGTTAAGAAGGAAGAATATTGGTTTACCTTCTATAATACTGAAAGACCTTCATTTAACCAAAAAATGATTGATTTTGTTCAGTCAGATAATACCGTTGAGTATAACTCTGTGTCGGACCATAAAGGGTTAATGGTTGAATTGGATTTCAGTCATGAGGACACAACAAAATTAAGTTACTTCACTTATTCACCCCTTAATATTTCGTCAGAATTTCCATACGGACATAGTTTAAGTATGGGTAGATTATATTTTTATTATTCGGAATACATCTGTAATCAATTATTCCGTGTGATTAACTCAAATAAGATATTATTCAAAATATCAACACTTAAAAACCAAGATGATGATTTTAATATAAAAATCATTTCAGATTCAATGTATCAGGAAGAAACAATTAAATCTATGGTATTGGATGTGTTTGATTTTAATTTAAATAAATTTCAAACCACCATATTAAACTACGATGTGTCTGAGGATTTAAATAACCCTATTAGTAGTAAACCATGGTTAATCCATGATAGAACAAAAGATTTAATTATTTTTTAAACTCTTTTAGAATAGGAAACTACTTGGTAGAAGTCCTTTTTACCCTCACAATAATCTTTAATTAAAACTAAAAGGGTTTTAAACATGAAAGCATTTGGTGTTTGTTTTTCACACTTAATAAACAATTCAATCATTGCGGATAAGAATTCAATGGAGAAGACACCTAAATTCTGCAATGAATCATATTTTTCGGTAAAATAATCATTATAAATTAAATTATAGTTATTACGTTCTTCTACTGAGTTGAAGGGTTCTGCCACATTATATATCTCTAACCATTCTGTTACATATAAATTAACCCAATTCGGGTTATGTTCACATTTTAAAAGTAAGTCAACAATCCAATGAGTATGAGATGGTGCTCTTAATCTAGATTTTTCAGTTTTGTATTTAACAATAAAATCTAACTCTGGATTATGTCCACGACTACCTTGGTAAATATTAATATAATTACCGTCAGCTAATTCCCATGTCCTTACAGGATGATGGGTAACCCCATCTTTTTTAAAAGTTAAATTCATATTACAAATATACAAAAAAACCCCGTGAGGGATTTTTATAAATTAAAATGTTCTTTAATTATTTTAACACCTTCTTCAATTTCACCAAAATCTCTATCAGGTACAAATAACATAGTGTTAGGATTTTCATCAGGTGATTCTACAATCATAAAAGCAGGTACAAAGTCATTTTCTGTTATTTCAACAAACATATTATACTCCTCTTCATGTTCATTAATATCTCTAACAACGTAATCAGCATCAATAGCATCCAACTGTTCTTTCATCATTTCACAATATGGACAACCATCCATAGTGAAAAGAATTAATATCTTATCCATTTAATAGATTATTTGCAATATCGTTTATTTGAGCCTCCATTTGTAATCCTGGCCTTGAGAACTTTTCTTCTCCATTACTAAAAGATTTAATTGTTGGGATAGCTCTAATGCCTAACTCAGCAGAAAATTCCTTATTCTCTTCAACGTTCAATGTATATAATTGAACATCGGAATTTTCATTTCGATATTTCTCGGCAACTTTCTCAAAAACAGGCTTCATCATCTTACAAGGACCACACCAAGGTGCCCAAAAGTCCACGACTAATTTTTCTCCGTTGTTAATTTTTTCCTGTAATAATTCTTGTGTAATTTCCATAGTTTATTTTATTTTTTTTAAGTTATGTATGAAAAACTCGACAATACTTTTCTTGTCGGGTTTTGTTAATATAAATATATCCGTACTGTTTTTAAAATACAACAAAACTCCTGTTGAATCGTATTCATATAACATGTCTTGAGTTGATACAATACCCTCCGAATTAACAAAGTCGTTGTACCATAATAAATGTGATTTCTTAACCACCGTCTTAATAGCCAATTCCGAATACGGTGGCCTTACTTCAACAAAACTAGGAAAAATCCCATACATTTTGGTAAACATTTCAATACAAAATAAAGGTATTTCTTTCATTTTAAAATTCTAATTCATTAATCATATTTAGTAAATCATTACCAACAACAACATCCTCATCAATAATAGTTTGTCTTGAGTTAACACTATAAATCATTTTATCATCCCAGTCTAACCTAGTTTCACTACCTCTATGAATATGAACATCAAAGAATTGGTTTGGCCCAATTTCAACTAATTTACTTTTAATTGTTTTATAACCAAATTTAGATTCTATCTCAGGTAAGGTAAATAATTCCTTTTTAACCAAACCATCCATTCTTCTATCAAGTTGTTCTAAAATAATTGACCAACTATCCCCCAAGTTGTAGTTAAATCGTCCTAAAGATTGTACTCTCTTCAAACCAACCACTTTACCTTCACTATACTTAATAAAGTATTCGATAGTTGCCCTATCTTCTGAATCAACAACATCTCTTCTTAATGAGACAATAATTGAGTGTGGTGTCTTAATATAAGTTTTAACACAATTAGATTGTATGAATGACTCTTTATTATATTCTTTACTAGTGGTTAATAAAACAGGGAAATGAACATTAACCCCTAATAACGGTCTTTCAACTTCTGACTTAAACTTCTCACTATAATATCGTTTAAAGTCCCCTGACGTGTAGAACGCTTTTTTCTCTGACCACTCAAAGTGTTCGTTCATAAATTCTTCGTAGTTTGACGACTTCCACTTAATTGTTTCTAAATTATTTAAAAAATTATGAAAGTTTAAATGGTCATGGAAGGTATTATAATTTATTTGTCCATCTAACACTAACTTGAAGATATCAAACGAGTTTTGTTTTTCCTTATTAGTAAAATTAACTTGGATACCCACACCGTTGACTACGGGGTTTTCAATCATTTTCTTAATAATATCATCATTTTGTGACATTATAAAATTCTTACCAAAAACCTCATAAGTATAATTCAATGTTGTAAAATCACATTGTTTTACCTTATGTAATACACGTTTAAGTTTATCACCGTTGAGACCCGCATTACTAATAACAGTATCAATATACTTCATACCATTCTTAACCAACTCAACTTTTTTAGGTTGTGGGTTGTATAACATAAATGACCCCCAATTATTTGAGAATTTAATCCCCGAATAATCTAAGTATCGTTTATACAATCTTAATTCAGGTGTTAACTCAGGGTATTTTTCAGTACCAGGAATTGAGTTAATAAAAATATTAATGATATGATTAACCAAATCAGACCTTTCCCAAATTTTAGGCTCAATAACTTTTCTTTCGTAATCCCCCAATAAATTATTTATTAACGAACGACAACGATTAATTGGGTCCTCAGCAAAATTACCTCTTCTGATTTTTTTACGACACTTTCTTTTCTTATGATAGTCGTGAAGATAGCCCGAGTATAATGAATTTGTTTTATGATTAAATGTTAAGAAATCAACTCTTGTTGATATTCTGAAATATTTAGTTGCCTTATGTCTAACTCGGTTATATGTAAATATTTTTAAAGCAATCTTATTATCTTTCTCAGTAACAACAATAGTTCTTCTATACATCATTACAGTACATAAAGGGTTACCATAGTTTTTACTATATTCTTCTTCGTCTTCAATAACAGGACCTTGTTTTTGTTTGAATTTACCATAATATCCACCATCCCAACTGTCGGTTGATAATATTCTTCCTGGTGATGGTTCATTATCAAACAACAGATTATCAGTCTCATATTTATCAAAACATAAATCATTAGTGTCCTCGAATTTTATCGTGGTATAATCCGTTAAAGTATATGAGTAAATTTCTTTCATAGTTTAAAATAAATGAATGGGGGTTATTCACCCCCATTTAAATTAACACATCTCTTCCGCAAGTTCCCAAAGTTTGGTATTAACTTGGTTAACCGCCATAATACTACTTAAACCTCTTAAGGATGTTTTTCTACCTCTTTGAGTTTGATACTCAAACCCACCTTTGATAAACTTCTCTTGTACTACATTGAATACCGTCCATAAGTCATTCTTGTTATCTTCCTCACGTTTAGGGTACATAATTTCCATAACATCAAGAGTTGGTGGTACAGTACCAGTCTTCCAACGAGTGTTAATGGCTTTCTTAATGAATTGAATTTTCTCAGGTAGAGTCAGTTCTTTATTCATCATTCGGTCTACTGACCTTTGGATTACTGGTAAACGTCCTGCAAAACTCTCTGTAAGTTGTTTTACCTCATCTAAATCAAATCTTTGATGTCTAAGGTTGAATGACTCAGAAAGTGACGTAGGAACCGTTAAACCGTTACTACATACTAATCTATGAAGTCCAGCACTAACTGAGAATGTTGCCAATCCGTTATGTGAGTTACGGATGATTGCCTCTACGATTGAATCACCAACTTTAGGTAATTCCCCATTACGAAATCTTAATTCGTGAACACCATGTTCACCACGACCTGTTTGTTTAACAGATGATAATTGCCAACCCTCACGTTCAAAATTCTCAAGAATTTCAAATGTTGGTACAAAAACATACTTATCCGACATCTTTTGAGATGGGGACGTTGCAAATACTGATGGTGCGGTTGATTTAATTAACTCGGGAGTGTATAACATATTTTGTTGTTTTAAATTTATAATACAAAGGTAGTAAATACCATTCATATTACCAAATTTAATTTAAACAAATGTTTCCGAATTTTGTTTTTTGGTAGATTTCGTAAATCTTAGTTTCTTCAATGATAGTAATTTCACTCTTTCTAAGTTCAACGATTATTTCAAGGATTTGGGGTCTTGTCAAAGAAGGGTCCTCACCCTTCTCAACATTAGTATAACATTGCTCAGTGATTTTAAGATAAAATTCATCTTTATCTACATCACCAATTAACATTTTTAATTCCTCAGGGTTTTTATCAAAAAATGATATAAACTGATTAAGATATATGTCAACATCAACATTTCCCATAACATTATTTTTTTACAAAAATAAGTAAATTAGTTCACATAATAAAATCCACTACCTTCATCAGATAGTTTTTCTTTTAATCTTTCAGGTATTTTAATACCAGGGTTACTATCTTTCAAGTTAATGAAGGCCAAGCCTGGAATGTCTGCAATTGATTCAGGTAAGCTTTGTAACGATTTGTTAGATGGTAATGCTAAGAAATTTAAATTCTGTAATTTTCCAATTGATTCAGGTAATGATTTTGCAATATTTTGTAATAACAATGCTTGTAAGTCTTTGAATCTACCTAAAGACTCGGGAACCGTCAATGCAATATCTTCTTTTGATTTGTTATTAATTAATAAGTGTTCAATTGTTTCTGGTAAACTATCAAATAATTCGTCAAATCCATATAATGCTACGAATTTACCCGCTGAACTATCAGGGTAGTTGATTTCAACTTTATTACCACCTTTACTAACTAATCCTTTTGCAAACTCAGGTTTAAAGAAGTCTTTAAGTTCTGACATCGGTCCATTCAAATATTCAACTAAATTAATTTGTCTGTCATGTCTATCCATAAACTGATTTGAAGGGAAGTGGAATTGGAACCTTTCTTGAGGTAATCCTGTTTTCTTACCAACTAATCCTTTATCATCATTTGGGAATACCACATATAATGGTCCATCTTTAATGTATCCATTAAAGTAAGATAAACCAGGTGATGATGTACACCATCTTGTTTCCCCTTGGTCATATTCGTGGAATCCACCGTAGTAAACTGCGGCATCTTTACCAACACTACCTTGGTCTTCAATTTTAATCATTGTCCAAGTTGGGCCTTCATAAACAATTTCTCCACCAGCGTGGTTAAGACCTTCTCTTGATTTTTTAGCTTCTTTCTTTTCAAGTTCACCCCTTTTCTTTTCAGGAATTTGAAAATCTTTTAAAGTATCAAATAATGACGATACTGTAAATTTATTAATATCTCTTTGTTCTTGAGGTAAATATTGTTTAGCTTTTTCAAACTTAACTAAGTCAGCCGTAGTTTTATACAAATCCTCCATGAATAATCGTCTAGCCTCAACTAAAGACTTTTGATACGCAGGACTTTTAAAATCAACTTCAGCGTCAGTTTCAATCTGAGGACTAACATAGTTTTTAAGTAACCATTGTGAGTATTTACCAACTTTAACTCTCTCCATATCTTCCATGGATAAAGTATCAACATCTTTACCTTCAGGTACTCTAGTTGTTGGGTCAGCAAGGATAATAGCCTTTAGGGTTTCAAAATCCATATGTCCTTTTGGTTTTTTCCCTGGCTCAATATTTTTAGATTTAGTAGCTGGTTTAACTAATTTGTCAAACAGGACTTGAAATCGAGATTGTTCTACTATTAAATTCGAAAGTAAAGTTGTTATTCTCATTTTAAATGTTTTTAATATAAATATTCAGAATTAAGAAATAATCCATTATTTAGTAATTCATAATTAAAAGTTCTTCCCCCATGTTTTGAGTTTTCCCTTTTTTAGCCGCCGCAGCTTTGGCAAATTCCTTTTTCTCCCATCGATATTTTGGTTCAGGAAACCAATTATGTAATAATTCAAAGTCATAATAAGATAAACTAAATTTACCTTTAACATTTTTTAACACATTAGACAATCTCTCATGGTCATCTCTATCAAAGTCATGATTATCGTAATAATTTTCCGTTTTCCAATAAGGTGGGTCCAAATAGATATATGTTGTTGGTGAGTCATATTTTTTAATAACATCCTCAAAATCCATATTCTCAACCTTAGTTATCTTTAAAAAATGTTCAACCCATTCAGGTTTAGATAACTTATCTCTAAATGTAAGGTATTTTGATTTGTACTTACCTTTTAAGTCAATAAAACCACTCGTTTCAGGTTTACTACCACTAAATACTTGTGTTAATACGTAAGCATATTTCGCGGCAACAACATAATCGCCAGGTTGTACGCTGTAATTATCGGCAAATATTTCAGCTTGGAAGCTGATAAATTGTTCTTTGTAAATTGACGGTGTAATTTCTTCTCCAAATTGTTGACATGGTATTGCGTTAATCGCATCCAATAATAGTTTAGGATTTTTAACACATTGAAACAAGTTATAATTTAATGGATTGAAGTCGTTATATACGACTTCTTTAAGATTTGGATATTTGGATAAATCCATGTTGAAGAAACACCAAAACATCCCTCCGAATGTTTCTACGTACGTCTCCATATCCTCAGGGTAGAAAGGGACAATCCACTTTCCAATTTTACTTTTACCTCCGATGTATGATAGCATAGTTATTTTTTTTAAAAGTATAAGTGAAAAAAACCAAAAAGGCAAATGTTTTAGGTATTTTACTTTAATGTATTTTTAGATTACTTTTGGGTTATAAACTATTTAAATTTAAAAAACAATGGATACAGTCGAAGGAACAGTAATTGATGAAACCGAAATTAATACAGGTAAATCCTCTAAATCAACAAAAAAATGTAGTTCTTGTAGTAAATTCCCAAAACAACAGTGGTTTTTAATTGCAATATCGTTCTATATTTTATTTGCCGCGATATACGGGACTATAAAATTAATCAACGAAGCTCACAATTACTTCACACATTAATTACGGTTAAACCTAACAAAAAGTTTAACAAACATATCCCCAACATTATTATACCCTTTAGATTTAACTCTAAGGGGTTTTGATGTATCAAATTGAGTTGGTAATTTAATTGATATATTCCCTTGTGGATGAGGAATCTCTAAATTATCTGTACGTAACCCATCTAAATCAAAATAAGCGTTATAAATTAAATCATCCCCAAGTTTTTCAAAATTATTCTCAGGTGTTGCTTTAACTCTAATAACCAAATTACCGTACATACCATCTTTATAATCCCCCTTACCTTGTAATCTTAAAAATTGTCCGTCATCAATACCATGAGGAAGTTTAATTTTAATAGATTCCGTTTCAGACCTAGTTGTTTGTCCATGACAAGTACCACAAGTCTTTTTATATGAAAACCCATTACCCTTACATTTATTACAAGCTTGTCTAACCATTTGAGAGAACATACTACCACCAATTTTTTGAGTAATAAATCCATCACCATTACAGACATTACAGGTTTCTCTTTCTCCACCTTGTCCACTACAATCATTACACATATGTTGTCTTGAATAGTTAATCACCTTATCCCCAGCAATAAATGATTCAATTGCACCAACCTGAACTTCAATTACTTTATCAGGAACCGTTCGTCTTCTCTGTGTATGAAATGCTCCATTAAATAAATCTTCAAATGGATTAAATCCACCACCACCCATGTTACCAAAAGGATTTCTTCTTTGATTATCATATTGACTTTTTTTAGTTTCGTCTCCTAAAGTATTGTAGGCTTCTGATATCTTCTTGAATTTATCTTCATTACCTCCTTTATCAGGGTGATGTTCAATAGCCAATTTACGGTAAGCCCTTTTAATCTCGTCTTGAGTTGAACTTTCCGCAACTCCTAGTGTATCGTAAAAATTATTCATACTCATTTACTTATATTTGTTTTAAAACTAATTTAGTTAATATTATCATTTTGTAATGTCATACAACTATCAAGTAGTACTTTTTAAGAATAAAGTAAAAAAGAAAATAATCAATAAATTTAAAACTCATAAAAAGGCAAATGAGTTATATATTTCATTGGTTGAAAAAAGTGATGTTGTTATTTTTAATAAGAAATATGAAAATGGACAAGAATCATTATATGAATTGGCCTTGTTAGAAAAAACATCAGGAACTTTATTACCTATGTTTATGAAGGATACCTTTGGTAGACAAGTTAAAGTTGACTTAGATGATAATGATTTCTCAATAATTAGAATATCAATTTATAATTTAGAGGAACTTATTGTAGATTATTCTACCAATACTCGGATAACAATTAGTGATTTTATTAAAAAATACTTAGACCCACCTGGTTTAAAAATGGTGTCTAAATTAAATAATAAAGTCATCGTACAAAACGATGACCATTATAATTTATTCACATTAAAGAATGATGATGATTCATCAAGACTCTTAGATAATCTTTCCGATAATTTTATATATCAGAAAAGAAGTGATTGTATGTTTGTTAAAGATTATTCAACGGCTCAGAGGAAGTATCTTTACTCAATTTTATCTGAGAAAGGGTTTCCGAAAACCTATCTTTTTCGTCAATCAACAACCCATCCAACAAAAACATAAATTCAGTATTTGAAATTACTATTTTGAATTGCGTGTGTGTATGGTCAACTTGTCTGAAGTTATTTTGTACTCTCTTAAAATCGTTAGACTTAAGTTCAAAGGCAATTGCTGATTTTCCTTCAGGAAATAAACTATCAATCGCGTCAGCAACTAAAGCTAATTTTTCTATTATCCCATCAATACTTTTTTGATTCTCTTCCATAGTGATATTTTTTCGGGGGTTTGAGGTATTTTAGGAAGTATTTCTTCCTTATTTAATTTAGTGATTTGTTTAATTAAATCAGACTTTGTTTTATCTAATTCAATCTTATCCTTCGTCAATTCGTTCTGAAACCACTCTAGTGCCTTCGAGTTCTTCTTCATCGTATTCAAGTTCTATTTTTTTATTTTTTATTTCAAATTGTAAACTTTTCAAGTTTTTAAGATTTTGTTTCTCAAAAATATGTTTTAATTCATCTACTTTATTTTGGAATAATTGTTCCTTTTCTTCTCTTTCTAAATTGTATCTAATAATGTTCTGAATATTTTTAGATGTGTTTTCAACACCGTCTTCGGTTATTTCCGATACAAATGAAAAAAATCTATGGTCAATAATAGTACTTTCTTGTTCCATTATCTTATCTTCCTCAACATATTTTTTAGGTAATCTCCATGTTTTAGGAAAACTAACATCAAAACTTAAATAGTTTTTAAGTTTCCTTACTGATTGTATGTATGGAAGTAGTGTTGAAAACTCTTTATATAAACTCATAGTTAATTTTTAATAATATAGGTTATGATATAGGATAGTGTTACCCCTAAGTAAATAAGTTCCCACCTAGTCAATTTTAGTTGACTTGGTGGGTTCTGTAATAGGGCACTTATAAACCTAACAACCGTTCTAATAACGGTCAGAACCGAAAAGATAAATAAAAACAAATATATTGTATTTAAATTATCCATTACTCAGGTTTTTTTCTTTCTTCAAGTATTTCAGTTCTTAGTGTTTGTAATAAATGTTTTAAGTCTTGAGCACTTTTTCTAGCTCTAGTACCCGCACTTTTATTACCTTTAAAGAATTTAGTCGCATCTTGCGACAACTCTTCAGTTAGTGCTTTAATTTGTTCTAATGTTTCCATTTTTAAAATTCAATTAGTTGATTTATTGTTTTATTATAAAATAATTTTTTTTGGTCTATAGTAAACACTATAAAGGTATTTTTTAAATTTTAAGGTTTTTATCTAAGACTTTATATATAGTCGCAATCATATCCAAATCAGATTTAGTAAAAGGTTTCTTGGTATCAAAAAGGTCATTGAAAAAGCTACTGATAGAATGTCTAATCTTAACGTCACTTTGGTTATAAAAGATATCAACAAAAAATGATTGGAAATACTCATAATGGTTACCAATTGGTTGGAATTTAATATTTTCCTTAGTAAAATTATCAATTACTCTATTCCAACACCATTCAAAATGTTTGTTATTATCTTCTGAAGACATAATAATTTTAGTCTCATTTGCGGTGTCATTCTCACCTAAATAAGTTTCAACAATTAGTATGTTTAGGGAATGTGAGAAGTCAGAATACAACTCTAGTTTTTCAGGTATGATATTATTCACCCTGAACCAAATATCAACATCCTCAGGTGTCAACGGCTTTGATATATAATTAAAAAAATTCTCCATAGAGTTAGTCTATGGAGAAATTATAAGTTATATTATGTGTTTGTAAATTATTGGGTTTTTTGATTGTAACCCATTAAAGATTTCATTCTATCAAACTCTTCATTAATTTGTTTTGCTTGTTTTGGTTCTGTTGACTCTAATTTTGCCATAATAGCACTACCTTTATCTTCACCAGCATTATCATTAACAACTGGTTGTGGTGATTTGTTATACGCTTTTCTCTTAAGTTTAGCTAACAGATTATCTTTTCTAATTTTGTTACGTTTTTTGTTAACATCAGACTCACCAGTATTAGCCCATTCAGGGTTATTACCTGTTCTTGACGACCCTTCGATATTATCTGTTACCCATTCTTCGTTTGGATGGATTTCATCATAATCTAAATTTTCTAACGCCGCAGCGGTAAAGTTGTCAACATAATCCTCAACCGCAGTTGAAGGAATGTAAGCTTTCTTTTCCATTTTTGCTAATTCACCATTTCCTTTAGGAAACATTTTAGGGTTCATGTCAAAATCACCTTTAGAACCGTCTTTTAAATAATCTTTCATTTTTTTAGAAACATCTTTAAGGTAGTCGTTATTTTCTTTACCATCTTTAGTATGGATTTGTTCGTATTTTGCAAGACCTTTAGGTTTTCCAGCACTTTTAATATTCTTAGTTTGTTGTTCGCTAGCTTTTTCTTCTCTAACAAGTTTTTCAATTAAATCAATCATTTCACTTTCAGAAAGTTTAACCGATTTTTTACTTTCTTTGGTTTCACCTTTTCTTAACATTTTAAAATCTTCAGAATCAATTTTACCGTTTTTGTTTTTGTCTATATTTTTTTGACCACCTTTTAATCTCTCGGTCATTTTACCTTCTTTAGTTTCAAATTTTTTACCATCAACCTCAAAATCTTCATCACCTGTTTTTCTAGCTTTAGATAACGCTCCTGTAAAAGCATTGCCTTCATCTGTTTCAGTTTTTTTATTTTTTCTACGTTTTAATCTTTCATTCATTGAAAATTTATACTTGTCTAACCCAATTTTATTAGAGCCACAGAATTGTTGTGTTCTTTCATCCTCAGGTCCAAAATTATCCATGTGGTATTTACAAGCTTCTTTATCTTCAGACTCTGTTTCATCTTCAGTTTCTTCTTCATCTTCAAAATCAACTTCTTCTTCAACATAATCAAATTTACCATTAAGGTCTTTCTCATTATCAATTCCTTCCTCCATTTGATTGTAACCACATTCCATACATTCACCTTCACTCATTAAACCTGAACCACATTCTTCACATACTTCAGATGACTCATCTAATTCTTCTTCATCGTCAAATTCATTGTCGGTGTCACCATCGTATTGGAATGCGTCGTCTTCGTCTTTAACATTAGAATTCATCAACGAGTCTAAATCTTCGTCAGACATTTTACTTAAGTTTAACTTACCGAATTTAGGATGACCATCGTCCATACCACCTAATTCATTTATCTTTGTAGTTAACTCGTCGGCTCTTTCCTCTAAGGTTTCTTTTACCAATTTAGCAACCAAATTATCAAGGTATTTGTTATTTGTGTTTTTCATTTTCTTGTTTTTAATATAAATATCTAAATATTTCAGTTTATTTGTTAGATTTACTATTTTCATACTCATAAGATAGTATCGTTTTAATCACGTTTTCACTTATGTTATGTTTTTTACTAATATTTGTAATCACTTTTTTAATAGTGTCGTTTTCAAATATTTTTAAGGCTTTAATGTCACCTTGATTACAGTATGGGAATTTTTTACATTTCTTTTTAACCTGAACAAATTTACCACCAGGGATTTGAGTTTTGGACTTCCCCCTCCAATCTTTTTTACTTGTGGATTTTGCCCAAGCGGCGTTTGTTTCATAAGAACCTGAAGATGATGAACCTGTAGCTTCTGTCGCCTCAACTTTTTTAGTTTCATTACAAACACATTTAGATTTAACTCTATCACAAGAATCACAATACTCTTCCTTACCCTCATTAACAGGAACGCAATTAGGTACTTTCTTACCATTCTTGTCTTTTGTACCAACTTGTTTGTAACCTGACCAACACGCCTCTTTCATTTCTTTTTTAGGTTTTGGAGCTTCATCAGAAAACATTGTTAGTTTAGGCGCCTTGAACGTATTTTCTTCCATTTCTTTTTTAGTTGTTGAAAATAATGGTGCTGAGAATCCTCCCGCAGAACCTGAACCTGTTGATTCAGTTGATTCTGTTTTCTTTTCCCCCATTATAGGTAACCCCATGGTTAATTTACCAATAGGTTTTTTTATCTTTTTAGTACTAACTAACTTATTCGTAACACCTTTATACAATGGTTTACGAATAATCTCTTCTTTCTTGTTTTTACCTTCAGGTATACTTCTAATAAAAGAATTTGCTGCTTGAACTCCATCTGAACCTTGTGAGAAAACACCTACCTTACTCATTTCATCAGCCATTTTAGTTTTTAAATCACCAGAATATGTTTCCTTAATTTTCATGTTATTTAGTAATTAATAAAAATGATGTTGTTATAATACCAACAACGGTACCTAATTTATATAAGAAAGTTGTTCGTTTAGATTTTTTTAATTCTTTATTTAAACTCTTAGACAACTCATCAGATATTTGTAATTGGTTATCTTTTTGAATTATAATGAATTGGTTATTCTTATCTTTATCTTTCAATAATGAAATGATAGTATCTTTTTGAATTTCTCTTTCTTCAAGTTTAATAACTTTGTTTTGAGTTAGTTTTAACTCTTCTTGGCAACCGTCTAACCTAATTAAGTCTTTCACAACTTGTTTAGCAACCTCTTTAGTTAAAACAACTTTAGTGGTGTCTGATTCTTTATTGGTACCTGTTTGCGAAAAACAATTCAAGCTCATTAACGCCAAAATTGTCAGCAGTATTAATTTTTTCATTTGTGTTATTTTTTACTATTGTTATTGTATTATCAATATGATGAATCTCTTTAGTAACATTGACAACTTTCTCGTCAACTTTACCAATTTTTACATCAATTTCTTTATTTACAGTTTGGACAGAGTCTACTTGTACTTGAATTGCCTTTATCTTATCTTTATATGAATTAACGTCAGTTTTAATACTGTTGGTGTTGAATATGTTCCATATCGCTAATACCGCAATAATTAATAATAAAATTGTTTGTTTATTATAAAATTCTTTCATTACTCTTCAGTTTTTTTTGTTTTCTTTCTTGATGCCATGATTTTAGCCCATTTTGATTTAAACTTCTCATAAAAAGTTTTTAACTTATTAATCATGTCTAAAAATTTATCATCCGCTTTAATCATTTGACCATTGACATAAACCCCATTTTCCTCACCAATAGTAAAAAAGAAATCAATATCAAAATCAATTATCTTACCTGACCATTCAACATTTTTTGGAAATATATTTAATTTATTAAAATCAACTAAGTCAGAAACCTCAGCAACAAACTCATCCATAGTCTCTTGGAATGCTATTTTTTCATCAGTTGTTAATTCTAATTCGGTTTGGTTTTTACCGTGTAAAACCAATACCCCACCAGATATTCTATACCCTTGTGATTTATCTTCTGAAGACTCTGTATTATCTTCTATTTCGTCTTCAACCGATTGTGTAATATTAAGTTTTTTAGTAACATTATCATCAGTCATGTCAACACCTTGTTCGGTTAATAACCCATATTGTCTACGGATATCTTCATTAATAGTCTCATTATTTAATAATTTTCTAGAGGCTTTTAATAAATTTTTAATTTCATCGTGTGAATTATTCATTGTATTTTTATTAATTTAAATATTATTTTATCTTATATTGTTTAACGTAAGCCTTCTCAGCAAAATCTAAAAATTTTTCACCATAAATCTTAACTAAACGGTCCATGATTAGTTGTGGGTTTTTTCTTAAATACCTTAAAACATCATTAGGAACTTGGCTCTCGTATTTTCCAAACATACCTTGTAGTTCTTTTTCTCTTGGTATCATTTTAACATTAGGTTCAACCGTAAACTGGTTATCCTTAAAATCATCTTCAGATTCTTCTTCAGTAATAAATTGTTTAATAAGATTTTCTAATTCAGATTCTGTTAGTTTAATTATTTTTTTCATTATCAATTTTTTTTAAAAATTCTTGAAAATTAAAAGATGGACTAACATCAGTAAAATTCACATCAAAATTACTTTTAGTAACCACACCTTCGTATTTTTCAATACCGTTTATTTTTGTATTGTGCCCGACAATCATCGGTTTTATAGACATTTCTTTAAACAACATATTACACAATATACTAGTGTTCTGTACTTGGATATCGGTATAAGGTTGCCAAAAAAAGTAATCTCTCCACTTTTTTTCAAACACATTACCTTTATAAATATCACCAATCCAGTTAACGTAATAGTCTTTTAGCGGTTCTTTTTGTAACCACCCTAAATTTTCTAATGAAATGATAATTGAATTCCTATTAATATTAGGTTCTTCGAAGTATTGGGCATGTTCCGTATTATCTAATAGTTGTAATACTTTCCCATCTCTACTAATAATATAGTTCGGAATTTTATGATAGTTTCCATTATATCTATACTTAATAGAGTTTAAATAATCCGTAATGTTCCTCGAGGTGTGAGTTAGGATTATTTGATATTTTTTCTTTTGTTTACCCTTAGGTTTAAATTTTTTGTAGTTAATTATATCAACCATTACATATAACTTAAAATTTTATTTAGTTATTTTAATTAGGTTTCACATAACTTAATCGTTTAACATTATCTTCAGTTGTTGTGGTTGTTGTTACCTCAATTTCCTTCATTACTTCAACAATTCTCTCAATTTCTTTAATAACCTCAACTTCTTTAATTACTTCAACAATTTTTTCAACTTCTTTGATTACTTCTACAGGTACTTCAACTTCTTTAATTACTTCAACAATTTTTTCAACTTCTTTGATTACTTCAACTTCTTTAATAACTTCAATTTCTTTAATAACTTCAATTTCTTTAATTACCTCAACAACTTCAGGTTCTACAATAGTAGAATTACCATCATCATATTTAATAAAAAAGTGTAATGAAGTTAATGATATAATAGGTAGTAGACCACCTTCTAAAAACGCTAACCATCTTTTCAACGCAACAACATCTGTAACATCAGAGCCTAAACTTTCCCATACAGGACCAGTTAATTCTACCCAAGATTTAAATAATTCCCCGTTGGAGTCAATTTCTTTATAAGAGAAGAATATATTACCAATCATTTGTACAAACGTAACCAAACCAAACATAAACCATACACCACCTTTAATGCGATTTGTTGCGGCAATCAATGCGGTCATCGCCCCAATCTCTATCGCAATTGATAGATATATCGCCCAACTAATTGGGTTAGCCAAATTATACCAAGAGACTACGTGAGAAATGGAAATAATCCCCACTAATATAATGGGGAATAAAAACATAGCTCTAATTGGATTGGATTTAATCCATAACCAAATTATCTTCATTTGTCTAATTGAGATATTTCTTTATCAATCTCTGTCTGTCGGTTAACATCCATGATTTTTCTATCGGTAGATTGAATCATTCTTTTTTCAGACTTAAGACCTTCTATCTCAATTTGTTTCTGTAATTCAAGTGATAATGAATCCACTTTAATGTTAGTTTCAATTATAGTCTTTTGAACTTTCTCAACTTTCCCATTAGTTGAACAAGTTTTAAGGAAGATAACCAATACCAATAATGTGATGATTCTAATCCCCCAAGTGTCAATAAAATTTAAAATTGCTTTCATAATATTTTGTTTGTTTTTATATAAAAGTAAAAAACCTTCTATCTTAATAAATAGAAGGTTTTCTTTTTTTTACATATAATCGAAAAGAACTGAACTATCGTTCCTTAATTTTCTTAAGGCCTTTTCTTTAATTTGTCGGACCCTTTCTTTAGTTAGGTTGAAGTCTCCACCTATGTCCTCTAAAGTTCTTGGAGTTCCTGATAACCCAAAATAGTCTTCAATGATTACTTTTTCTCTTTCATCTAAAGAAGTTAGTAGTTGTAGTAGTTTTAACTTTAACATGTCCTTACTATTAAACACCTCGTCAGGCATGTCTGCTTGGTCGTTCTTAATAATATCAATTAAGGTATCACCGTCTTCATTAATATTCATATCCAAATCAATCATAGATGGTAACCTTTGAAATTTGTCATCTAACTGAGCTCCCGTAGATTCAACCACTTTCTTCGCACGATGTAAGTCTTGAACTACATTAACAGGTAGTCTAATCGTTCTTGCATTATCATTTAAAGACTGTAAGATAGATTGTTTAACCCACCAAACCGCATACGAAATAAACCTAAGATTTTTAGACCAATCAAAATTTTGAATGGCTTTCATTAACCCTAAATTACCTTCAGCTATTAAATCTGGAAAATCTAACCCTTGATTCTGATATTGTTTTGCAACCGTAATTACAAAACGTAAATTACCCGTAATAAGTTCTTCTTCAATAGCGTTTTTTTCTCTTTGGGTGATACCCTCAGTGGATATCATTTTAGCGAGCTCTCTCTCCCTATCAGGAGTCATAACTTTAATTTTACGAATGTCTTTGAGATATACTTGTATCTCTTCTTGGTTAATCGGAATTGACGAGTTTTTTTCTTTCATATTTTTTATTTAGAGTATTGTTCTAGCAAAGATAGTTCTTTTTTTGTTAATGACGCCATACCAGTGTCTTTTATTTTATCAAGTAGGTTATCCAATGAAGGAATTGGTGTTTTAGATTTAATTTTTTTAATTTCATCATCTTCATCATCATCATCGTCAGTTATTTTATCAAAAAATAAATCAACTCTCCCCTTTAACTCTTCACTTAACATTTTTTGTGCCTCAGTCTCAAAACCTGTCATATTTTCACTAACATTTTCTGTAAATAAGTGATTATAAATATCATCAGTCAAACCAACTGACATTTTGTCATGGTCATATGGTAACAACAGATAAACAATTTTACTTTCACAAAACATTATCCCCATGTGTTCCTTAACAATTGGGAAGTCATCCATAGTATCAAAAGTGAAAATACCAGATTCAGGCCCATAATAAAACTTTATATTTATCGAATCAGATATGAGCGATAATTCCTCAGCTAATGATGTTATAAAGTTTTCTTGGTCATCGTGTTTAGCGAAGACGAATAAAATATAACTAGTTAATCTATTATTCATATGTTTTATTTTTTACAAAGTTACAAATAATTTTGTTAATTCCAAATTATTGTGACACAAAACTAATATTTTCTTCTTTTCTAATCTTAACCACATTATCAGCCCAATTAGTTACCAATGGATTATGAGTAATAACAAATATTTTTTCAAAATATTCTTTAATCTTTGTAAAGAACTCAGAAACCATATCTAAGTTATCGTTAGATATCTTACCAAAGACCTCGTCAAATACCACAATATTTGGTTTAGGTAATGAACAAATTTTACTTAATACCGCTCTTAACGCTAATGATGCGATAGTTCTTTCGTACCCTGAACCTGACGCCATTGGTTTTTCAATTTGTGTGTTATTATCAATCATTAAGAAATCAACTTCATTCTTATCATTAATTCTAACCTCTAATCTAAAGTGACTACTATCTTCTAATAATCTTTGTAATTCACTATTAATTAATGGCATCATAGTTTTCATAATTGATTTAGAAATACCATTCTTACCGTAAATTTCTAAGTAAATCTTATAGATTTTTTCTTTCTCAGACTCTTCACTAATTCTTTCAATAATTTTTTTGTTGGAGTCAATCTTATCGGTTAACGTCTTAATTTGGAAATTATTATTATCGGTAGTCTTGATAAACCCATTTTTTTCCGAATCCAATTTGTCAAGTAATAACCCCGCTTGGATTATCAACCCATCGGTTTTATTATTCTCAGCAATCTTATCTTGTACTTCAGAGTATCGGTCTAATTTAGTCTTTAACGCATCTATTTTAAGTTGGAATCCTTCAATACTTAATTCGTATTTTTCTCTAATAAGTTTGTTTTTCTCATACTCATCAAACTCTTTTTTAAGTTGTACAAAAGATAGTTCTTTGATGTTTAAATCCTTCATTAACCCCTCTTTTTGGTCTTTATGCGTGATAAGTCCCGCAAGCTCGCCAATTTTGGCATTGGTTATGGAGGCATTCATTAGTTCAATACCACAGTGCTCACATTTAATACCACCATCAACTGAAGATTTTAATTTATTAATTGCAGATATTTCCGTATCAATACGTATCACTTCTTTGTAAACCAAATCATATTCTTCCTTAACTTTATCATGTTCGTCCTCATAATAAAAAGAAGATGGCTCAACAACCTTAACATTATCTCTATCCGAAATAACATTAGACTTATTCAAACCTAAACTATTAATTTCAGATTGTACTTTGTCAGGAGAAATTAAACTAACTTCTTTATCAATGTTGTGTTTAGCCTTTAATAAACCATCACGATAGTTTTGACCTTTAACAATTCTCTCGTTAACCCCAGCTAAACTAACTTCTAACTCACCATTATTTGTAGTAAGTTCAGTTATTTTAATTAGACTTTCTTCATTGGTCGTTTTAAGTTGTTCTGTATTATAGATGTTGGACATCATTGATTTTGAGAACTCAGAATAAACTTCCTTAGCGGCCTCTTCTTTACGTTTTAAAAAATCTAACCCCATAAAACGAGATAAAACTTGACCACGAGCCGTTGGTTTAGAATCAATTAACTCCTCTAAATTTGTTGCGGTAGTCAAGATAGTCATTAAAAAATCATCTTTAGAACCTATTGATGTTTTAATAAAATTCTCAGTTTCTCTCCTTTGTTCACCAGTGAAGTTTTGTAAACTACCGTCCGATAATTTTTTGAAGAAATCTAATTCAGTCTTAACATTCCATTCACCCGCTTTAGATAGTTTTCTCTCAATATTTCTTACAATAATATATTCTTCACCGTCAATAATGATTTCACCTTTAACATGTACTTTGTTTTTATCGGTAAACCTATTGAAAATCTCCTCAGCCTTTGATGTTTTTGTTGTTTCATTAAAGAATAGGAATAACAATAAGTCGACAGTTAAAACGGTCTTACCTCCAAAGTTTGGTGGGTTTGACTCGACCACTGAAATACCATCACATTTTTCAAAATCTAATTTTTGGTTTTCACCATAAGAAAGAAAGTTAGAAAACTCAATGTTTTTAATAAACCATCTTTTAAATGGTGAAGCCTCAGTTTGATTTAATAACAACTTATTATCAACTACAGTATTTAAATTGTAAATCTCATCAAAATTATTTTCATTACCCTTAGAACTTAAGAAAGACTTAACTAATTCAAGTTGATAATTTTCATCTAAGATATTAAATGAAATATCCACAGTGTGTGTTGTATCTTTACTAACTTTAGTTTTAGTAATAACATTCACGTTTGTTGTAAAATACTTCTTTTGGAAGTAGTGTCTAACACTCTTAATCTTTTCCTGTGTGAAGTTTTCCGCATAATCTTCCCATACAATCTGAACGTATGGATTATCCAAAGTAGTTATGTCTAAATCTTTTATCATTATTGTGTAATTAAATTCTATTGGCGGATTAAATAAATCCATTTTTTATTTTTCTAACTCAGAAATTTGGTCTTCAATTTGTTTTTCTTCAAGAATTTGTTCGATAGGATTATTCATTACCTCAAACGGCACTTCAACACCACCAACAGTAACATTTAAATCTTCTGTTTCTCCCGAAAATTTACCTTGTAATTCAGACAATTGTTTACTGAACATATCTTGATAAAGTTTTTTCATTTTTTTTTGTTCACCTTTAATTCTTGCGTTTCTTGCTTGAACTTTTTTTCTGTGTTCTTTTGTTTTTTTTCCCATTTTGTTGTTTTTATTTATAAATTATTTAGGTCGGTTCTCTTCAAACCATTCAATTACTGAATTAAATCCCCATACAAATCCTGAGGCTATCATACCATCAAAAAAGAATGATGTAATATTTGTACCAATCAATTCATGTGATGGTGAGTAATAACATAATGAGAAGAAAAATCCAACCCATGTACTAGTACACATCATACAAGATAGTAATTCCGATATGAATTGTCCAACCCCGTTTAAGGGTATGTGTTTATTACTTCCCCATTTTTTGAAGAACTCTCTCATTCCTGCGAATATTGAACCGTACACCAGTACGTTACTCATTCCATAAGCGGCGATTAACCAAATTAAAATTGTCATATTATATGTTTTGTGTTATATTAGAACCTTTCATATAAACCGCTCCTCGGTCAATATTTACAGACTCCAATTGTTTATTTTTATTTTCAAGGTCTTTAATTGTTTCGTTCTTTAAACTTAATTCTTTTCTAAGGTTCTGTAAAGTTACCTCTAATAATTTTGACTTATCATTTGGTTTATCAACTTCAACAATCTTCTCCTGAATCACTATTTTGTCCATAAGGACTTCTTTAATTATTTCAATTATCTCAGGTGGTCTACTTTCCAACTGTTGTATTTTTAACAACAGTTCATTTATCTGAGTATTGTCACTAATGTATTCTATTTTTGTGACAACTGTCTCAACAGGAACTTCTTTAATAACTTCTTTTATCACCACCTTCTCGACGGGAATTTCTTTGATAATTTCAACTATTCTATCAACAGGAACTTCAATAGTTTTTTCTATTATCTTTTCAACTTCAACTATTTTCTCAACTTCTATTATAACCTCAACAGGTATTTCCACCCGTTTTTCACGGATTACCTCAATTTCCACCCATTTTTCTTCAATCCCACCCATTTTTCCCAAAAGTCCATAAACCTCCACATCATATCCTCTCTTGAAACATTTGTTAACAAAAGAGTCAACATCATCAATATTATTCAATTTACAATAACTGGTAATATCTTTGATGTTTGATGTGTTTAATTTATGAGTTGGCAAGTTTTTCGGTTCCATTTATAATGTCATCAAACGATTTTAATTTAAAAGATAAGAATGGTTTTGGATTATCCAAATCAACAAATTCATATTTGTCACTTTCAAGTTCGTATATACCAAACCCATGTTTATTTATTGTTTCACCATAATTTTGTTGAACTGTTGACCCAACCATATACGCTTTCTTACCGCCAGGTATGTTAAAGATTTGTCTTTTGTGAATATCACCACAAAGAACTAAATCACACCCACCAAATTTATCCGAGTCGAATCCTGTTTCAAATTTGTAACCAATATCGGTAGTTAGCCCTTGAACAGGTCCGTGGAATAAACCAATTTTGGTTTTACCGTTATTTTCAATATCAGGTGGAATGTTGTGGTCCATTAATGAAAACACAACCCAATCAACATTCTCATCGGCATACTCACCTCGGTTTTTTAGGTAAACAATGTTCTCATTATTAAGTGAATCAATGATTGGTGTTAACGAGTCTAATCGAGACATATTATTCTCAAGGAAATCGTGGTTGCCAATAATTAAAACTGTCTTAGTAATCTTAGAACATTCTGTAAGAATCCAAGCAACAAACTCAATAAGTTCTGGCGTCATCTGATTTTTTGAATGTACCAAGTCACCTGTAAACACAATCCTATCAGGATTAATTTCTTTAAATCTGTTTAACATATCATTTAAGATACCACGATATAAGTCATGGTCTTTAAATAAACGAATATGTAAGTCACTAAAGTGAACTAATTTTTTTATCATCATATATTTTTTATATTCCTCAAAAAAGTTTATTTAAATCAAATAATAATAAACATTTATCGTTATATTGATTATCTCCCTCAAAACAATTTTCATTGATTAAGTAAATTGGGTTAAATTTGAATGGTTGTATCATTAAATTTATAGGTCTCCACCCACCATTTTCAATATCTGAATTATAATCCCATTTAGTAAATGAAGTGGTTAATAGATATTTACTACCACTTTTAATAATGTTATTAATAGCCATTTCAATATTATTATAATCAAAATGACCTAACACATCTCTTACAAAAATTAAATCCACTTTAGGTAACTCATCTTTTGTAATATCAAGTGTTTTGAATTTGGTTCCTTTATATTTTTTATTATTTTCATCAATCATACTTTCAACAATATCAGCACCTATATATTCAACACCATCAAATTCAACTTTACTCATCCAATTAAAATCCCCACATGGTATATCTAAAAAAGTTTTTATTCCGAATTTTTTAAACACTTCAGGTAATTCTTCTCGAATAACTTCAGTACTTTTTAATTCTGACCCAAGACCTGATTTACTCTCTAAACTACTCCAAAGATTATTTTCATATATTTTGGTGAATACTTCTTGTAAGTCTTCGCTAGTTTTCATTACTTATCAAATAATTTAAAATCTTCATTTACGTGACCACAATCATCACATCTGTAAGTTGGGAATGGTACAATAGTATCCTCATTACTACCTGTTAGCAGTTTGTTAACTTTTTTTATCATAGTAACTTCTTTAAAGAAGATACTATCGCACTTCTCACACACAAGTGTGGGTTGTTTTTTTAAATCAATTTTTGGTTTTAATATATCATCCATATTTCTTTTTTTTTTAAAATTTAATCATTTTTTATTTTTTAGTCAAATATCTCTTCACATCCATATCAAGGATAGTGGTGATAACCTCTTTAGGTACTCTAAACTCTTCATATTCACCAGTTTCTTTAACTAACACAATTATACAACCATATAGTTTTATGTTTTCGTATTTGGTACCTTTTAACATTTTCATCAATAATTTACCATAAAATGGTAATTGTGTGAAATAGTGACCTAAAGCGTTATTTGGGTGTTTTTGGAATGGTGGGTACATTCGTTTAGTGAAATGATTTTCCTCAAAGTTTTTAGGTTTATTACTTTTCCAATCGGTAATTATTAACCCAAACTCAGTCCCTTCTTTATTCATAATCAACCACACTTTATCTGGTTGTCCTGTGTACCCTAATTCAGGGTCACCTAAAACTATCTCTGTGTCAAGTAAAACCGCACCTCTCTGAACCATTAGTTCTAAAAACTCATTTCCTGCGGAAACCATACTATCACCCTTTAAAATTTGGGTGAAATCACAATCAAAGATAGGTAACCTAACTTCTTTGTATCCACCAAACATTTCAATAGTCTTTTGTTCTAACAGGAAGTGAACTCTACTACCCATATTTGTTGAGTAATCTCCCGCGGCTTTCCACTCTTCCAATAACCTCTGTTTCTCTTCAGGGTCTCCTTTAGCTTTTTTCTCAGCAATCTCATCAGAAGGAAACTCTTCATAGAAATATTTCATGACCTTACTAACTGATGGGAAGTTTGTTTTCACAACTCCATCTAAATCCTTCATAAAGTAAGTGTGAGTATCTTCTATAAACGTTAGTTCAAGTTCTTTTCTTTTTTCTTCTAAAATATCACGTATTTCTTCCGCAATCTTATTTAATTCCATATTTCTTATTTTTCTTTTGTTCTAAAACCCTAAACACAATTCCAACAGGAAATAATATTGGTAAAAACGTGAATAGTATTGTATAATACAACCAATGACTTATGGGTACTTGTCTAACACTAATCTCGTGTTCATCACCATATTCTTCCCAAAGTATACAAAGTCTATGACTACCATCAATCAGTTTAAAATCTTTAGATATTCTTATTGCACTAATATTAATATCATAGTTTTTAATAACACTATCAATCATATCTAATTGGTCAGGTGTCCAAACAATACATTCAGGGGCTTTGATATCCCCAACTTTAACTTTAATTAATTTACCAATATTCATCCTAAAATTTCATAGTATAATAATAGTCGTTAATCTCACCTTTTAAATCACAAACATCTTTATCTTTTGGTAATTTTAGGATTTTTATTTTACCATATAATTCACCACCGTTTAACTCCTCATATAATCTAGTTGCGTTATCCCAAGCGTCCCCATCCAAAGAGATTATAATATTTTTTTTAGCTTTATTGTATAAAGAGTTGAATAGTAATTCACTCATGTGTTTACCCAACATCGGGATACTATTTGGTAGGAAAAATCCGTCAAACACACCCTCGACTAAAAATATATCTTTTTTCCAGTCAATTAGGTTTTCATTAAAGATTATTTTATCTTTCTCAGCTTGTGGGTTTTTATATTTGGCTCGAGTATTTAAATCCCAACTTCTTGCAATGTAATAAGTTAGTTCACCTTTCTTATCATACGATGGCACAATGATTCTACCTTTATGAGAACCGTTATCACAAAACCCAATACCATACTTTTCAATAATATCATCACCAATACCTCGACTATTTAAGTAGTTGTATGCTTGTCTCCTAACAGGATAAACAGTACTTGAGTCCTTAAATAAGGTAAAACTTTCAGGTAGTCTTAATTTTTGAAATTTTTCCTCTTTTGGTTTAAACTCCTCAGGTTGTAGTAGAGTGTAAATTTTCTTTTGTTTTTTATTACCAAATTGGTCAAATAATTTACCAAGAGGCCCTTTAGTATTGTTAACATCACCACAACTCCAACATTTATATACGTGATGTATGTAATTTACCTCTAAATTACCTTTATGCCTGTCTTCATCACATATTGGACAGTCGAACGCTATTTGCCCTTTAGACTCGTAGTGTTGTTTTTCATCATCAAGGATTTCCCTGAGCAATTCTAATAAGATTTCTTTATCGTCCGACATCTAATAATAATAATTAAAAATATTAAGTTAATCAACCTTCACAAGTTTTTGACTCCGATTATATTTATATAAAAAGAAATCTCAATGTCAACAACTATAACGATTAACGATATTACAGGAGCAACACCATTTGATGTCTATCTTTGTGATTACCCAACAACAATATGTGTTTATATTGACACAATCAACTCATCACCATATTCGTTTGATGTTCCACCTGTTATGGAAAGTCAAATAAGTTTTAACCTGAAAGTTATTGATAATAACGATTGTGAAATAATAACTTTTTTGGAGTTATGAATTTTATAAACATATTAGAAAACTATATAAAGAAGTGTTACTCTCACTACGATACTTTACAAAAATAAAAAGAATAATAAGGTATTTATAGACTGAGTTAATCATTTAAAAAAAAGACTAAAATAAATGGCGTGTAGTAATAAAATATATTTACAATGTTGTAATGACCCTTTGGTGATTATTAGACCATGTACTCCTACCGTTAATTCAATATCAAATTCTTCGTTTAGTGTTGGAAATAATTATGTTGATACAAATAATATATGTTGGACCGCAATAAACAGTGGTGTTGAGACTGACTATAATAATTCAAATGATTACGTAACATTTGATGATACTTGCTCAGCCTGTGTTGAAATAAACACAGGTATATGTTCTCAAATACCTACTCCAGATTGTAAGTGTATTGAGGTGATTATTAGTCAATTGGACATTGACGACGCAACGGGTAATACAATAAACCCGTCAAATAATGACACTGTATTTCTTGATATTTGGGAGTGCGATAATAATCAATCGGTAACTCTTTCATTTACTGTTGCGGGGACGTATTATATTTGCGGAATACTATTAACACCTGACCCGTATTACTATAAAAATAATGTTGTAACAATTGGGGTTTCAACTTCAATACAATCTCTAAATAATTGTACTTATGATGAAGAATGTTTTATTGCACCCACTCCAACTGAAACCCCTTATGTAACTCCAACTGAGACTCCTACGCCTACTCCAACTGAAACCCCTTATGTAACTCCAACTGAGACTCCTACGCCTACTCCAACTGAAACTCCTACGCCTACTCCAACTGAAACTCCAACACCTACTCCAACTATCACTCCAACCCCTACACCAACATACGTCACTCCGACACCAACACCTGAACCGACACCAACTATTACTCCTACGCCAACTATTACTCCTGTGCCTATACCGACAGAGACGCCAGCAATTGATTGTCCTGTGTGTGTATGTACTACAATAGAATATGTGGGTAGTTCTCTTGATTGTGAAATTAGTTATATTAATTGTAATGGTATTGTTTCACAATATTTAGCATTTAAAAATGTACCACATAATCTCTGTGTTTGTAATGACACTCAATTTTCCGCATCAACTTGTGATGTTGGTTTTGATTTCATATATACACTTAATGGTTATTGTTCTAACGGTGTTACATGTGATAATGAACCAACTCCGACACCAACACCAACAACACCACAAACAGTATATTGTTATGAGGCGGTTAACGACACTGAAGGCATTTGTGAAGTTCAGTATGTTGATTGTAATACTCTTGACTATACAACGATATTTGTACCAAGTGGTGTAACAGTATCATTTTGTACTACTTTAGTAACTGTTGATGAATGTAATATTTGTCACCCAACAGGTCAAATATGTGTTGAGTGTGTATGTGTTGTTCCACCAACTCCTACTCCTACTGAGACTCCAACACCTACTCCTACTGAAACACCAACTCCTACACCTACACCAACTGAGACTCCAACTCCTACGCCAACTGAAACCCCCACCCCAACTCCTACTGAGACGCCAACGCCAACACCAACTATTACCCCTACTCCAACTATCACTCCAACTATTACTCCTACACCAACACCGACAACACTATCAACTAAATTTATAAGTTGTTGTGGTAATTACGTTGTTAAAGACAGTAGTAATCCTGGTGTTGTTGGTAGTACATATCTTTCTGAATGTGATGGAACTTGCTGGACCTGTGTCGATGACTCAACGACGGAACGTCAAAACGCCACCTTAGCTTTATTATATTTGGTGGAATGTTCAGCACCAACATGTACTGAGTGTACTTATTACCAACTATCAAATCAAAGCGGGGCACCTCAATACTTTGATTATGTAGATTGTAATGGTATTGTTAATTTAGGGGTTGAGATTGCGGATGGTAATGATATAAATATTTGCGCTTGTTTATTGGCAATTGGTCCGTGTTATGATAATAATCCTCCAATAGATTTTGCACCTCTTGGACCTTGTCCAACACCGACACCTACTCCAACTGAGACTCCAACACCTACGCCAACTGAGACTCCAACACCTACACCAACTGAAACACCGACTCCTACCCCAACCTCTAACTGTACTTGTCTTCAAGTTGATTCTAATTTAGTATCTTTGGCGACTGGTAATACAAACCCTAGTCTTAATGATATTGTTGAAATAAACTATACTGATTGTGATGGTAATTCACAAACATACATTCAAACTGTTAATGCGTTATTTTATATATGTACTTTGAATGGTGTTATAGACCTTGTGAGTTTTTATCAAGACGATGTTTTAGTTTCCTCATCAACACCACTTACCAATCCTTGGCAACCATACCCAGGTACTTTATCTGTTATATCGTATGGTAATTATGGTTCTTGTAGTGGAAATTCTTGTGGTCCTACGCCTACAGAGACACCAACACCTACGCCTACAGAGACACCAACACCTACGCCTACAGAGACACCAACACCTACGCCTACAGAGACACCAACACCTACGCCAACTGAGACGCCAACACCTACGCCAACTGAAACACCAACACCAACTCCAACAACACCACAAGATGAATGTGAAATTATTGTTTATTGTTTGTCAGGTACGGGTAACTCGTCTTGGAACGGTAATTATACTAGAAGTGGTTTATATAATGGTAAATTTTATTGGGTAAATGACTCTAACACATTTTACATTTATTTTGATTCAATAACTAACCAATGGTGTTTATCAGATAGTTTAGGTGGTAATTGTTTATTATCAGGTAAATCACCATGTTATAGTATTTGTCCTGATTTATGTGATGACTATTTAATTGAGGGTGTTTGTCCTACCCCAACTCCAACCCCTGAGCCGCCTTGTGATGTTGATTTTACCGCATTGTTTGATTGTGAATATCAACCTACGCCAACACCAACCCCAACACAGACACCAACTCCAACACAGACACCAACTCCAACTCCAACAAGTATTTGTAACAATAATGGTGTAGACGCAACAATTAGTGTGACAACCCCAACACCCACACCAACACCAACAATAACACCAACACCAACGCCAACTATCATTAGACCATGTAATTTCTTGGGTAATGTTACTTTTAATACTATTAATGGTTTAATTAAATGTCCATCAAGTAAACAATTTCAAGATTGTTTTAATGGTGATATGTATTACACAACAAGTACTCTTGAGAATCCAACACTAGGTGAGGATATAGAACCATTTATGGTTTTTGAAGCTCTTGTTGATGGTATATCAAAATGTGTTAGTTACGTTGGTATAAATAATGATACTATAGGTATTAATCAAATAGAATTAGTTGTCGGACCTTTCGGATATTCTAATTTAGGTGATTGTATCTATTGTTCACCAACAACAACAACAACTACAACTTCCGCAACAACTACCACCACAAGTTCAACCAGTACAACAACCACCACAACAACAAGCGCAATTCAAACTTATTATGTGTATGTAAATTGTTTAAAACCTGACACGGTATTAGTTCAAACATTACCCGCATTAACAACAAATATCGGAAGTGTTTTATATGACATGACTACCGAAGAATGTTGGCAGTTTGATTACCAATCAGTAGGTTACCCTCAATTAAACCCTCAATTGAATGTGATTAACTACACAGGTAATTACTTATCTAACGCTAGTAATCAAATCTATATCGATTGTGAAAGTTGTTTATCTCCTTCACCCTCAACACCAACACCAACCGTAACACCAACACCTACGCCAACCCCAACAATTACACCAACCCCAACAATTACACCAACTTCGACACCTGAATGTATTGATGTTTATGTAGAAAATATAACAGGAGGAAATCCATATGGGTCTGATGCCATTAGAATAAGTTATACTAATTGTTCGGGTAATTTTCAAACTACTTCACCAATTTTTCCAGGAAATTCCGTATGTATTTTTACAACTAATATTAATAGTATTAGTGGTGTTTGGGCTGACGCATCAATCCCCCCACCAATTAATGGTATTGATTATAATCCAATACCCAACAGTTGCCCTTAATATAAAAAAAAATATCGTCTAAAAAGACGATATCTTAAATTATCGGTTATTTAAACGATATTACCAAAGTTTTTCTTGTCTCATGTAACCTAATACACAAGTGTAAGCGTCTGTTTGGTCAAAGTTTTCTTTCTTTAATGTATTGTTTCGAGTATATAACCACTGTATTTGTGGTTCTCTTTTTGCTACTTGTTCCCATATGATTTGTTTTTTATCACAGTCTCTTGGAAATCCACCAAACAAAACAAATTTCTTTTTATCGTTTTCTCTAACTAATTCAGGGTAAGCAAACTTACGTGAATTATATGTAGATATGAAATCAGGTACTATACCTAAAACATCATAAATTTCTTTAGTAATTAATGTATTATATCTTAATAAAGTACTAATAGTGTAAACATTATTAGAATTTAATAATGGTTCTTCAATAATAACCTTAATAATACCTAAATCTTTATATTCAATTAACTTACTTTTAAAAATATCACTCTTAAGTAATAATTCTTTAGTTTTAGATTCTTCTTTTGGTTTTGGAACTGGAGATACGTGTGTTAGTTCAAGTAATTCTTTTGTTTTAATATCAAACAACGCCCATCCAATGGTTTTTGTAGATACATCTAACCCCAAAACTTTAGGGCTTTCTTTGAGTGTGTTTTTCATATTTTATATTAGAAATCAAATTTAACCAAAAACTGTTGAATTCCTTGTCTTAAAACAGGTGATTGTAGCTTTGATATAATCATAAGATTCTTATCAGAATCGTAAAGACCAATATCAGTTATATAAGATTTCGTTCCTTGAGTCCACGTTGGGTTTGATGTTGCTTGAAATTCAGCTTGTCCTAAATTAATTTTATACCTCATTTCATAGATAGTTGCTTGAATATCTGTCTCTAGCGAACCATAGAAATAATATTCATCACCAAAATTCAAAGATGGTGTAGTAGTTCCAACAGGTGTTAGAGGTATATATGTATTTAAATTGTAATAAGGTGCATTATCATATTCATCTTGAGTAATGGTAAATGTATTACCTGTTATACCTTCTTGAGTTATATATCCGTTAACTGTTGTCGCACTTAATTGTGATGTCACATCAATTATCTTCCACTCGGATGAATCAGGTCTAATATCACCAGTAACTTTTTGACAAATAATTTCAAATTTATCACCATAAAATCCTTGTGGTACATCACAAACAGATGGACATAATGTTGTCGTAGTTGTGGTAGTTCCGTAAGTTGTTGTGGTTGTTGTAGTTATAGGATAATACGTGGTTGTTGTAGTTGTTGGTGAATATGTAGGTTGAGTTAAACAACCAAACTCAGCACCAAACCTAATTGATACGTTTTGAGATGTAATAGGTAAACAAGTTAAGTTAGGACCTTGTATCTTAGTATAATAGTTACAATGTAGTGAATTAGTAAAATTAGTTGTATTACCAATTCTATAACTTACATACATATACTCAGTATCACCTGTTAACACACCAACTAACGACTCATTATTAGTTCCACATGTGTTTGGTGTTATTAATGTAAGTTTTGGTGATGGTAGAGTCCAATTACGATTTGACTTATAAGACATTGATGCAATAATTTCCTCATCATCAATTACTATGATTTTTTGGTCAGGAAAAACTTTACCAACTCTACTTGGGAACCCGTTATCATTCGTATTAGTATCCCATAATTGGAAGTATCTCATACCAGGGTTATTCATATCCGTATTCTTAGTCGACTTCAAGTATTGAACTTTAAATAAATCCAAATCGTCGTACCCTGGAGGGTCAACCCAAAAAGTTTCACCTAAACAACATTCAGGATTTTTATGCCACATAAGCCATGGGATATGTAGTCTAAAGTTTCTTGCTTGTCCCGTAGTGTCAGCTGGTGATGAAGGGTCATAAGGTTCTAATGCAAATTTTTCACCATAAAAGAAATCAATACTTTGATTTGTGTAGTGAATAATGGCGATAGATTTTTGGTCTTTTGGTGGTACAGTAACTATTTCGTCGAAAGAGTTATAGTAGTATACTGAACTGCTATCAGTCTGACCACTATTCGACATATAACCCAAATATTCTTTTGACCCGATATATGTCGCCGAACCAAAACCATTAAAACCTATTGTTTGTCCTGTAATTATTCCTGCAGGATTTTCAGACCATGGAATATTCATATTCCAAACTTTAACATCTGATTCATCTGTATTACAAACAGATTCAAAATTAATAACATTCTCATTCCAATGAGCGTATGGTGTTACGGAATCATAAAGTGATGTCATGTTTGGTGGATATACAAGAGTTCTTGCATAACAAACATTTGAGAATTCTGAGAAATTAGGTGTTGGTCTATCTAAGGTGTAAACACCTAAACAAATATCAACAATTTTATAAGTCATCATTGAGTAACAACTACTCATATTCATAAGACAATCAGGCCCCACAACAGGGTCGCAATTAGTTGTTGGTGTTGGTGATGGACAAAATGTTGTAGTTGGTGATGGTGTTGGTACTGGTGGGTCACAAGGGCTCGTACTTGTTGGTGTTGGCGTCGGTGATGGTGTTGGTGTTGGTGATGGTACAGGATGTGTAACACATGAACAATTAGTTTTCCCTTTACCATCATAATAAATTGTTAAGAAATCTCCAATCGCAGGCATTCTAACAATATCAGTATTACATCCCGAATAAATTAACTCAATAGTTGTACCACCAGTCAATGTTGACATATTAACAACATAATTAGAATTAATAACATGAGAACTATTTGTAATTGCACTCCAATTAATTGTTTGTGCGGTAAGGTCTCCAGCAAAAAATCCTCTCATAGCCGCTCTATTATATATAGGAGAAACTACAGGGTCTGAATAAGGAATACCATATGTATTACCTGTAATACCATCAACATAATATGGGTATTTTACATATTGTTTATTTGATTGTGTTGGTGCCGAATTTTGTGAATTAAAATTAGGTTCTAATATGTTTGTATTGGATTGATTGTATGAACTTGGAAGAGAGTTATACGAAACTTCTCCATCACCAATTTGGAAATACGAAATATTGAAATTACCTTGGGATAGTTTTTGTCTTCCCGTATCTGTTAATCTCGTATTAACTAACCCCGATGTATTTTTTAATATATAACTCATGTTTATAAATATTCTTACTTATTCTTTTATTGTGGTTTACTTGGAGTATTTACTGTACAACAATCACATCCACTAATAACAGGGTTTATCACATAAAATGTATCCCCATAAGTTGCAGTAGAACATTCAACAATTGGTAGTGTCCTAATTTGAGTTGTTGTTGTATTAATAACCATAGTATCACCATTTGTTACCGATACAGAAACCCAGTTATCATTTTTTGTTGTGACATACACACTAGTGCCTTGACAACCGTTAATTGTATTTGTTGTAACAACATTTGATGACCCTGTCGATGTTATTGATATTACTGTTGAGTTTTTATTTAAAACACTATTACTTATAATGCTAGCTGAAGTTGAGTTAGGTCCTCTACCAAAACTATTCGTGTGTAGTAAATCAAATGTAATGGTTGTTCCAATAGGAAGTGTTGGGGCGACATTTACGGTAGTAGTATATTGTGTTGTTAATGTTGTTAAATTATTTGTTGTTACATTATTTGTTGTTAGTAAACTAATAGTATATGTTGTTGGCGTGGTAAAGTTATTTAATATAACAGTTTCACTTGTACTTAAATTATTTAAAGAATCCTTAATTTGTAAAATAAATGTTCCAGGGCATAATCCATTAAATAATCCTGAACTGCTAAATGTTACCCCATTATCAATTGAGTACTGGTATGGTGGTGTTCCGTTAGAAGGGTTTATGGTTATTGTACCATCACATTCACAACTTGGTTGATTAACTGATGATAGGAATATTGGTGAGTTTGAAAGTGGTACACATTCTCCTTCTTGTGCAACAACGGTACCGTTAATACCAACTAAATACCAACCTGTTAATGGTGGATATGGTGAAGAAGATAATGTTTGATAATATAATGACCCGCCAATAACTTTCCATCGATTTAATGATATATCCCAAACAATCTGATATACTGAGTCATCTGATATCCATTTTTGAAAACCACCAATATCCGTACCATTAGGATTAAAATGAATTAAAATGTCACCCAAAATAGTTAAACAAAAATCATAGGTTATCACAGGCTCCACAGGTATTGTAGTTGTTGTTGTAGTAGGAACAGGAGTGCTTAAAACACATGTTGTTGTCGCAGTAAAATCAGGTCCACTATCAGGCCAAGAATAATCAGTAACAATTGCGGTGTAACTACCAACACCTAAATTACCAATAGCTGGTGACACATTATCATTAGACCAAACAACAGTATATGGTGGTGTTCCACCTGTAATAGAAACAGATAACTCTCCATCAGTCGCCGTCGGGGATGATGGATTTTGAACTACACACTCAACAGTCATTGGGAATATAGTAATTACATTACATTCGTTTCTTGGTTCAGGTAAAATCGCCATTGTTATTTTATTATACTATAAATAATCAGATTATTGTTTTTTTACAATAGATTTCATAACATCTATATATTTTTTTGTTGAACTATGTTCTTCGACATAATCAAAATATTCAAAATTATCTTTTAATTTTATTAATGGGTTAACATTAATAAAATCACCTTTATAAAATTTTGTTGTTTTCATATCTGAAGTTACTCCAGCCATATGAAGTATTGGTCTTTGTTCGTAGATTGGTATTGAATCGGTTGCCCATGAAAAATCTAAATCTTTAACTACTTTGGTCTCTTTTCCAAAGTACCATAAGTTCCATAATAATGACCACATTTCCGCAGTCCAAAATTGTATCTCACCAGGATTTATAGGAAATCGTCGTTGGTAATCTACCATTTGGTCATACAGTGGGGTACAATCCATATAAATTTTTTCCCAAACCATCCAATCTGTTTTTTTAATCAAATATTGACCACCACCCGAATTTTCTTCATTACATTCAATACATTCGGTAGTAATTCCAATAACATCAGCCATTTCTTGTAGTAATTGTCCTTGATTAGATTGTGAGTGATGTAATTCATATCTCTTACAACAATCCATAATATAATTAAATCCAATATACCCCACAGTATCTGAAAGATATATGACATCATCCTCCATTAGTTTTTTGAAATCAGGTAATTCTCTAAAAATTATATCCGCATCATGTAAGAAAAAACATTCTCCATGTTGAGGGAATTCCTTTAACCATTTATGAATTAAAAATGGTTTAATATTTGGAATATAGTGTTTTTGTTCTCTATCATCTAAATAATGGTGAACATTAATACCCAATTCTTTTAATTTTAATGAATCTGTAGTTGGTTCAGTATTTGGTACAACAATACCAAAAATAACATGTATTTGGTTTGGTAAAACGCCTTTTTCTATAAAATTTTCAACGTACACTCTAACTTGCCAATGAAAATACTGCACATCAGGTTGGGCACATACAAATGTTAAATTGTTCTCCATATTATGTTTTAAAATAAATATAATTAAGTATCCATCTTAATAAATGGTGTTTTGGTGGATATTTATATTATATGAAACTACTAAAAACAATATCAAATTTGGTTTCTGAATCTAAAGAAGCTTATGAGGTTGCCTGTGAAAAGGGTGTTCCTGAAAAGGAATTAGACCGATTAGAAAAAAACTATAACGAATCTCTAAAACTTATGAGACTTTATGGTGGTTTAGGTAAACAACCCCCTAATAATTAATTATTAACAAGAACCATCATAAGTAACACTTAAAGTTGGAGAACCTGGTGAATATGGTGTAGTATAAGAACAAACACTGATGTTTTGACCAACAAGTAAATTAGTCGACGTAAATCCTGATTGACAATCAGTATAGAAAATTTCTAAAGTAACCACATCAAGATTGGTTACTGTATAACCTGAACAATCATCAAAACCTGAACAACAACTACCATTTACGGTCAATGTATCCCAATCACCCGAAGTTGGTAATACCGTAGAACAAACAAATATTGTATTTGATATATTACCATAACTGGCAGCTCTAATTACATCTATATTTCCGTTACAATTAACAACCTCAACTATAGGTAATATACCTCCACTTTCTTTAAAGACCTCATAACGAGTACAATCACATGGACAAGGATGTTCATCTATACACGTTGAACAATCATCTGAACTGAATAAGGTGTAATCTACATATCCATTTTCCCCAAATCCTCCTGCTCCAGTAATTTCATAACAAGTGGTTATGGCCCCTGGATTTCCATTATTATGATAAATCGTATATCCTATATACGACTCACTCCACCAACTTGATAACACATTTACAAATATAACGTAGTTAGTTCCATCAATTACACAACACGTAGTTAGTACCAATGATGTTACTGGCGGCTCACAACAATCAATAATTGATTCCTCCCAACCAAGACCGTCTCCTTCACCAGGCAGTATTGTAATCGAACCTTCTTGAGCACAAACATCTATTGTTGGGGATGGCTCTGTAACCGAAGTTTCTATAGTATTTCCCGAACAATCAATATATTGGAAATTTGTAAAACCTAAAACTGGTGGTTCTGATGGTTCTAACCAATCTACAGTATAACATATACAATTTATTGATGTTGGTGTTGGAGTTGGTGTTATTGTTGGAGTAGGTGTTGGCGTTGGAGTTGGTGTAATTGTTGGAGTAGGTGTTGGCGTAGGAGTCGCAGTAGGCGTTGGCGTTGGTTCATTATCACAACTAACACATGAAATATCATAATATATTACGAGATTAACAATTACTTGAGCGTCTGATAAAGACCCACAATCAGTTAAAATCTCAATAGTATTTGTTTCGGGGTTAATATTCACACTTGCAATACCTTCAAATTGTAACAATAAATCCGTGATTGTGTCATACCATTCGTTATCCGATGGGTATTCATTTAATGTTGTGCCAGTATAAAATTGTTGAGTTAAAAAATCACCACTAACACTAACAATAGCTTCAAAAATTGCAGTATTTAAAATACAATTTGTGTCGTCAATGGTTAAATCATAAAACCCTTCATTCAACATTTGTTTAGGACCTTTTTTAATTGCATCTGTTGAAGTAATAAAATCGGTATCACATATAGTATATGTTTGGTAAGATTCTACAACATTAGTACCCGCAATAATAACTGTTTTTGTTTTACTACATCCATTATTATCAATAACGGTAAGTGAGTAAGTGCCAGCAGATAAACTATTAACCGTGGTTCCCGTTTGACCATTAACATTACTACTCCAATTTAACGTAAATGGTGGTATACCATTAGTTATGTATGCGGTAATTGTACCATCAGAACCATTAACCGTATTAGTCCCATTTAAAATAAAATCAGGATTTGATGATAGGTCAACTAAAACAGTATTAGTTTGTTGACACCCACTTCCGTTTGTAACACTAGCCGTGTATAACCCTGAAGATAGATTACTAAATGTATATGCACTTAAACCTGTAGGTCCATAAATTTGTCCATTTATTTCATACGTATAAGGTCCTGTACTACCTGAAATTTCCAATTCAATTGCACCATTATTAAAACCACAGGTTGTACCTGTCGTTGTAGTTGTTAGATTAAACTGAACAGTATTATTAATGGTATAAGCACTTATAAAGGTACAAACCCCATCGCTAATAGTTAAATTATAGGTACCACCTGAAAGTCCTGTAAATTGCCAGTTTTGATTTGTAGTACTTTGAGTCAAATGATGACCATCAGGGTATTCTAAATCGTAAGTATAATTACCACTACCCCCAAATAATTGGATTGGATTTAAGGACCCTCCATTATTGTTACAGATTGAATTATTAACCCCAATGGTAACAATACTAAATCCACCTGGAGGTAATAAGGTTGTACTCGCAATAAAATTACATAAACCAGCATCCGTCACTTGTACTGTAAAAGTACCTGAGGCTAAATTTGTAAAAGTATAAGTTTGGTCAAATGTAATAGTTATAGTTCCATTTGAACCTGAAAAATAATATGGCGCGGTTCCTCCTGTTATTGTGACAGTAATTTCCCCATCAGACGCAAAACAACTTGGACTAATAGAGGTAAATGAACCTAATCCAACTAAAGGTACTTGTAATACAGTTGTTGATTTAACAATAGAACAACCCGTACCATCAGTAACAGTAACACTGTATGTTGCAGCACTTAAGTCAGTTATAGATGAACCTGTCGCCCCATTAGACCATAAATAAGTGTATGGTGGTGTACCTGTTAATCCTGTTATAAATATTTTACCCGAATCAACTGCACATCCAGCGTCATTAACAACATAAAACCCATAATCAACCGTTTCCGCACTTTGAACAATACAAGTTTCTGACTTACCTGTACATCCACCCCCATCATCACCAATAACATAATAAATTCCAGGGCCTAATATATTGTTAAACTCAAATGTGTTTGTTACCGATGAACCTGAAGTTATATAACCATCGGTAGTTTCGTAAAGGTAAAAATTAGCGACACTATATAGATTTTGTGTTGCTGCGGTAAGACTACCATTTTCTAAACCACAAGTTGTATTAGTGTGAGAAGTAATACTCACACAGGTACCACTTGATATGTAGATATTAACAGGGAATACCGTCGATGACGGTACACAAGAATCAATAATATTAAACGTGTAAGTTCCTGCCGATAATGAGGCAATACCATATTGAGTAATACCAGCACCTAACGCAATAGTTCCTAATGGAGGATTAATCCATTGGATGGTATAATCAGGAGCCGTACCAAAGATATCAATAATAAAACCACCGTCATTGATATTTGAACAGTCTCCAATTATTATTGATGGGGTATATGTTAAAAAACAAGACATTAATCACATAAAATATTAAAGTTTATCCCGACATTTAATTTGAAATTAACTCCTTCGTCGGAAGTAGAGCAAATTGCATTATATACAACCACAGTATCTGTTGATGTTAAATAGTAATCATATCCGTAAATTTTTAAATCGTTCAACGCGATTGATAAGGCAGAATCCCAATCAGAAGTTTGCGGCGAACTTAAAACCAAATCTGTATATCCTACACCAGTAAAGAATGGGTATTGGACAACCGTTGTATCGTCAATTTTTAATTCAACAAACCACTCAGTTGTTAAAGTATTTAATAAACAATCATTTAACGTATACCCATTAACGGTAAGATAGCTATTAAGAGTTTGTCCTAAAACAGCATTAAAACTGTTAATAGTAGTACTTTCATACCAAGGATACATTCCACATTCAACTGTTTGTATATTACAATCATATAGATATATATTTGATGTTAAATAACATGGTTTACATGGTACTGGTACAAATTGACAACCCTCTTGTCTTCTCCATACAAATTTTTGTCTATGAAATATTGAGTTTTCATACTTAACTCCAGTATTCCAAATAGTTGTCGCAGGAATCATTTGTTCAACAAGCCTAATCCAATAATCTCCCATACCATTCACGTAATCAATCATTGTTTGATAAGTAAAATTATCGTTAGGTATATTAATTGTTTGTTCAGACTCTAAATACTTCCAAAAAATAGACGATAAAGTTGGATATCCACTTGTTTTACCATCCGTGGCGAATTGTCGGTTTCTAACATTAATTGTATTCTGCCAGAATGTTTGAGCAAACTCAAAGAATGTTTTTCTTTTTGGTTGTGGATTTATTTCAGTCCAATCGACACCACCTCTTTGAGGATATTCTATATTTGGATGTGGGTCACAATAAGTCGGTGCCACATAATTTAAACCTTGATTAGGGATTGGGTAATTATATTGTCTAGACATATACCATACGTCATACAAAATACCTTGTCCAGGGTTTAAAAATAAATCAATATTCTTAACGTTTAATACTAATCTATCATCATCGGCAAAATAACGAGCGTTAATCCCACCATCTAAATTACTTCTTAACCCAACTTCATTGTCAGTCCAACTTTTATTATTATCAGGTACTGCGGTCAAATTATAACCTAATGTCATAAACGGGAAATCTCTAAATCTATTAAGATATTCTTGACCATATGAATAAGGCATTAACGTTGTTTGATAATTAGGATTAGACCCTGTGAATACACTATTATTTAAATCAACTTGAGCGGGTGCTCTATGTTTTGGCGTTTGTTCAAACCAACCACTACCAATTTGGAAAAAGTAGTTTTCAGTATTTATAGGCGCTTGTGGATACCCATAAACGTCCATAGGATATTCTTCTCGGTTAACATTAACATCTGTAATAGTTATTTCAGTTGTAAATCCTGTATAGGTAAACCCCATAATATTAAATGTATTACCTTGCTCATAAGTCGGTAATTCTTGAACATAAGTTCCACCTGAAATATTGTAGAATTGAGTATCAAACTGTTCTAAATTAATTTTTTGGTCCGCAACATAAACATACTCATTAAACTCAACTAATGCCTCAGGAGCCCCAACCAATCTCATTAAAACTTCGATTGATTTTCTAGTTCCTTTAGATTTGAATAGGTATGCTGAATTTAATACTAAATTTCTATAATACTGATAATTTAATTCATCAGGTGTTTGTTGTTGTGACGTTCCAGGAAATTGTGGATTATCTTTATTTTTTTCACCAAACACAGACCCTAAAAAGTCATCATCAGTAATAGGTGAAATATTAATTCCCCAACCTAATGTTTGTGCTAAATTTTTTAATAATTGTGATGGTATATCATTACCCACATTATAATTAACTGAGTTCATAAATGCCAAAGCATCTATGAATTTTTTAGTTTCATCAAAACTTCTACCATAAATCTGTAGAACTTTTTCCATTTTTTGAGTTACGGTGTCAAATTCTTTAAATGAACCTGTAATTAAAAATCTTGAGACTAAATTCGTAGTATAAATGTCAAAATACTCACTAACGTCATTTAATTGTATTAAATAATCTTCAAATGATTTAGTTACTATATCAATATTCCATTCACCATATAATGGCCATGTAATAGGTTGATTTGCAGTGTAATAAGTACCATCTTCAGATTCTCTTGGTACTTGAAATGTTGCGGTATAAATTGGTGTTACATTTCTATTTAATAGAAAATTTTCAACCTCATCTAAATCTTCATTAAATATTTTAGTAACTTCATAGTCATTAGGTCTAATAACAAAACTTTCATAAACAATACTTTGTCCTGAAAAAGGATTCCCACTAACATATATTTTTAACGTCCCACTAGAAGTATTGGTTGTTGGTACTAAAGATTTAACATCATACCCAACCCCATTAAAATATAATGAATACTTAGCGTATTGGATTGTCATATCTCTTAATGGAGATACACTAATTTCTTTTAATTCTAAATTTCTAGTTGAGTTAACCGAAAAATCAACATCAAATGGATTTCTTAATTTTGCAACATCTAAATCAAAACTTGTTTCATCATATACCGAATCAAAAGTAATATTAGTTGCGGTAGCCCCTGTAACATAGTTAGGTCCCATGAATGTCGATTCTAAAGCCGCAGGGAACTTACTAATAATTGTTTCAACAGAAACTGAAATACGTTTAACCATCGACCCATATAATGTGAAGTTGGTGATTTGACTCATGTCAAAATTAGGGTAAACCTTAAAGTTATTTTCAAAAATAGATTTAGATTGTACCACACTACTAACACCCATACTATCTAAACTAATAGGGTCAGAGAAGTTTCCTGTATTAAACGTTCTATTTGTTTTCTCATTAATAGAACTAACGAACTCGAAATTTCCTTGCGTTAAACCTCCACCAGTAACTAATTGGAAACCAACTAAGTTATCGGAAAAGGTCCCCGCACCTGATGCGGATTGAGGTGGGCAAGTATATTTCGTAACGGCCATTATTGTGTTATATTTGTAAAGTTTTTACTAAAGTCGATATCATTTCCTCTATCTTGTCTAACTTCATAAAGTAATTCATTAAATTGGTCTCTAATTTCATATAAGTTGTATTGTCTGTATATGTTATTTTGAGTATCATATAATGTGTAGATACCATCATCCATAGATTTAGTTTGATTACCAAACAACGCAATTGCCAATGTTGAGAAATCGTGTTCAGCGATTTCAATATCCAAGGTTATCGGATTAAAGAAAGTATTTGTTATAATAATATCTTGGTCAGGTTGTCCAATATACGGTGTTGCATTTGGCTTATTAGTAGGTGACGATGATGGTGAAACAGTACAAAAAATTAAATTTGTATTATTATCAGTATATCTGTATCTAATTGCTTTTTGAGAAGTATTTGTTAAATTTTGTACAACTGGTTCACAAAAGAATGATGAGGTTATTAGTCTAAAAAAATTAGGAACTTTAGTTCCGTCAGAATTTAAATATTCAATTCTAAATCCAACCAAACCTTGATTAACAAATTTATTTCTAAACTGACTTGGTACATCATTTAAATCAATAATTAATCCTTTAACGTTTGGTAATGCCGATAGAACACCACAATCAAGAATTCTTGTTCTTATTTGAGCGGGTCTAACCATTAAGGTGTAGATACCAATTTTATTAAATTGTTCTGAAGGCAATCTTAAATTATATAAACCACCCAATATTTCAACATTAGGGTTACCACCCGTAGCGTCGTTATTAAAGTATGGTCTTAAGATTGATGGTGCATCTAATTTAGTTAAGATGAAATTTTCCGTTTCGTCTCTTGATGGGGTATAGTTTAGGATTATCTCCACATCTTCGGGAGATACATCCGCTGGTCTAATCGTACCGTATGTTCCTGTTGCCATATTATATATTAATTATGTTAAAAAATTCGTAACCGTATTTTTCAAGGTCACCTATATTATCAATTTCACCCAATCTTTCGATTCGTTCCAATGCCGATAGTTTACCTCTCTCTATAAATACATTGGTTTGAACTTCTGCTTCATCAATTACATTTAATAATACCTCATTTTTTGTAATTGCGGAACAAATCAACATATCTTCAGTTAATCCCGAAGACTCAACCGCAAATACTGTGGTATTATCACTATAATCATAATAATTCATTCCATTAATTGTATAGGCGGTATAAGGTTCTGTTGGGTGAGGTCCCCAATACGTTCCGATGTTTCCTGAAGTACCCGTAATTTGAACACCTATCTTATATTTTCCACCAAATAGAATATTTTTACTACCATATACTTCTAAATCGCTAACAGAGGATTTAGTGTATCCTGTAATAATAAAAGGAACTGTGGTGAAATTTGTAATGTCCATTATTTGAGCGTCGCAACTAGCATCACCACTAAAAATGTAATCATAATTAAACATGGTTCCACTCCAACTTCCACCCGCAGGTGTGAAATAAGCAGTACCTTTAGGGTTGGTAATTATAGTATTAGTAAATGGGACCTCAACTGTTTTTTGAACAATGTTTGAACCCCAAGGACTCATTCCCGACATACTAATAGTGAACTCTCCAGTTGTTGAATAAGTGTGTTGGTAATAATTTGGTGCGTTAGTTGTTATTGTTTGAATTGGCGTACCATCCCCCCAATCGACATAGTAATTAGAGAATTGTAGGTATTTTTTAAACTCGGTGTCTGAAGTATTATAAAAATAATATACATTAGGAAATGTTGTGGTGGCAGAAAACAAAAAATTAGTCATAGTTTCCTGTTGTAAAACCATACCATCAAAAACAGAATAATATCCAATATCAACCGTATTCTCGGTTAACATAATTGGAACCGTAAGTCCTGTTAAGATTGAATTACCGTTAGTACCGCCTGATAATATTTCAGTCATTGATGAGTATACATACGTATGACCTGTTATATATTTAGTGACTTGTTGAGTGTATATGTCACAACAAAAAGGTATCTCAACATCTTCAGTAAAAGGTGAATATATATTAACCTTGAATATGTCATTTTGGATAACCTCTGGTGATATTTTTATATAATAATTTCTATTATCCATATTACGGGTTTATATATTCATACCATTTTATCGGGGTTCCCTCTCCAACTCTAAGTCCATTAGAAATGTTAAAAATTTTATATGTTTGATTGATAGAATCTAAAACAACTTTATAATAAAACTTATCCTCACCATTAAATAAAAATACATTGGGTAATGTAGATTGTGGAACTGTCATCATTTTAACAAATACACCTAATCTAGCATCAAAAAATTTAGCGGTCATATAAAACGTACTAATATCAAGAAATTCTTTTTTCCTTAACCAATACAAAAAGAAACCTTCTTTATCCCCAACATAATCTAAAAATTGTGAAGGTTTTTTAATATCAACATTTGGCTTTGTTGGTGAAATACTAACACTCTGAGTTATCCCTTGTTGAACAGGCAAAATAACCGTAAAATAATTTGTTTGGTTTGTCCCACTGTTACTATCATAAAAATCTAATTTGAAGAATGATTTGGTGAATGGTTTTTCGTAATAATAAACTTCGGACGCAGTAAACCCTTCTGGTAAATAACTACACACCCAATTTGCAAGTGTTGATGCGGTTACAGTATTAGGATTACCACTATAGAAATTAAATTCATAATTTATTTTAGTGTTTTCAGAAAATGAGTACTTATCATGAGCAAATCTTAAAATCTCAAAATCCTCAGCAATACCTATGATATCTTCAACAACCTCTTCTTGGAAAATCTCAATACTATCATCTCTACCATAGAAATCCCACTTAAGTTCTATAGGTAAATTGATATATTCATCCGTTGTAGGTAATATAAATTTATATTTGTTACTCACATCCATCTATAATCGGGTCAGTTGTTAATACTTGTTCTTTATAATTACTTCCTTCTGGAATTATTCTAAAAATATTATTATTGTAAGGGTAATGTGTACCATTCATAAATGGGTAATTAACCCCAATACCATTATTAACATAACCATACGGGTATAAATCTCTCCATATAAATGAATCGGTTTTTTGCGAATAAAAAGAATAGTCAGGGATACCATCAGTCAATTGTTTACTACCAGTCTCAATATAGTCTGAATAATCCCTAATATTTAACGAATAATGAGGTTGGTAATAATATCCAAACATGTTAGATGGTGATTGTGGTGGTGTGGTTAATTTAAAGGCGAACGGATTGTATCTGTACTTATGATATAAGGTGGAAATAACTCTTTCTTGTTGTTCGGATTCGTTCCACTCACAGTAATCCCCATCCAAAATATCACCTTCTTTTAATGATTCAATATATGTAAATGGTATTGAACTTAAATTAGGCCCTAATCCAGCACCAAGTGGCGTGTTATAAACAACGACAGGGAATGGTGTATTTGATAACGAATTAAAATTATCCCACCAACCACTAGGTTTTTTAGTTGTAGGGTCTAAAGGTAGATTAAATTCATATCCTTGTTTAAGACCTAAATACTCACTTTGATTTTTCTTAGTACCGAACATTAAACCAAAGTACCCCTTCCACATAACAGTAAAAAATAACTCACTGATAGGTCTTTTTTGATTATCTCTTATTGGGTTAATATGAATATCCTTACTGAAGGATAGTGTATATGATTGTGCCCCCTCTTTAATTGAAACTCTAGCAACTTGATTTGGCGTAAAACCACTACTTTCAAATTTCTTTCTATTACCAAAAATATTTTGGTCAAATCCCGCATTAACTAATACCGCATCTTGTGAGTTAGTTAATATTTTATGTTTTCTAACATAATATTGTGAAGTGGTATCAGTTGGATTTTCAATATCAATAATTCGTTTAAAAGTCCCTTCAGAATTATTTGCAAACGCTCCTCCTGTAAACCCAACATTGTATATATTAAAGATGTACTCCTCACTACCCGCTTTTTGGTCACCTAATGAATATACTTGAAAAGAATCAATCCCATTGTAGTTAAAATTAAACTTTACATATTCACCAATAGTTAATCCATGTTTTACAGGGCATCTAAATGACACTAAGTTTTGGCCATTAAAAGTTGTATTGTCAATTATAAATGGTATACCATTACCACAAACCCATTGTAATAAATTTGTACTTTTTTTATCAATAGCTTCTAATTGTTTTGTAAAATCATTATCATAAGCGTAACTGACAAAGAAATTCCAATTATAACTTGACGCACTTTTAGGAACGAAAGTAATATGGTTATTTGGTGGTTGAGTATATCCTGAGACATTATAATCGGTACGAATAAAATCAAACTCGTTGTACTGTGGAAGTCCTGACCAACTAACATTCTGTGGGTTATCACCACATTGTTTTTTGGCAGCCTCTTGAGCATTAACATAATATAAATTATTCTCTAATGGTGGGTAATTAGTTGACCCACTATAAGAATTATTAAATAATAACGAAAACTTACATACAGGTCTAAATGTATCTGATTTTTGTCTTTCATCATCAAAGACTTGTTGTAAATCAATATTAATATTCCTATCAAATTCAACATTTTCCTTATTTGTTTGAACTAAAGGAACATTAAACATTAGGTTTGTGTCTGGTGCCGACTTGTACCTTAATGACCCTAAAACTACTCGAGTATCTATTCTATTCCCCATGGTTATGCTATTATATTATTTGTATCAACCCATTTAACTATAAATCTATCAAATGCGGTTCTACCTTTCTTTAATCCAAAATAGAAGTGGAAAGGCGCTCCTGTGTTTATTACTCTAGGTTGAGGACCATTTAAATCCTGAGTACCTATTGACGCACTATACGTAAATCCATTAGCCGTAAATGTTGTCGACCCAACAGTTTGAGGAATATCAATAAGATAAGTACCATTACCTCCTGATGCGGCAGTTGATGGTACAACGGTCAATTGACCTAAAATAGTCGTATTTGGTGTAATACCTGGTCCTGACAATATAAAACCTTCTTGTAAAAGTGGTGAAGATACTGAAGTTATTGTTAAAACAGTCCCAACAATACTACAAGTACCGTTCACTGTTTGAGGTGTGACACTATAGATATAACCTTTAAAGTATTTGGTCATAGAAGTTGCGTTAGTTCTAAAGTATCTAGACGTAGGTTCTATTCTATCAAGACTTTGATATTTTTTAGTAAAGAACTCATCACCTGAACTATATAATGGGTTTGTCATCCATCCATTGTCTTGACTACCAAATATACTATCGTTATTAGAATTACTATTAACATTCCACTGATAGAAAGGTACTTCTTGTGATATCACTTCAATATTACTAAAAGCACACACATTAGTTGCTGCAACAGTATCATCAATTATAGTCCTCTTTGGACTCACAAAATCTCTTAATCTAGTATCTGATTGGAAAAACACGCCAAATATTTGGTCAGAATCTGAAAGTGTGTTAATATAAATTGAATCTTGTCCAGGTCTATCGGGATAATTAGCCGATTGGAACGGTGCAACTCCAAGTTCCGAATTAACGGATATTGCTTGAGCATAATCACCATCAACCATATTTTTAACTCTACTAAAATACGATAAGATATTCGCCCCATTTATCAAACCTTGTAAAAAATTGGTATTCGCCAATCGAGTAATAATAAATAAATTTAATAACTCAGACACATCAGAAAATGTTGTTGATTGTAGTTTATTCATAACATACCCATCATATTCATCTGACATAACTATCTCTTGTAAATAATCGGTTCTTGGCCCTAAATCTAAAACAGTTGTTGGGTATAATAAATTATAAAAATTACCCCCATATTGACCAAATAACGCTCCAAATATACCACCTGAAGTTGCCCTGTCTTGACCAATAAATTTATTTGTTGATTCATTCCATGGACTACTTCGATAATAAAAATTATTAGTACTATTATGTAATACCACTACATCATCACAATAAGCATATCGAGCTTGGTTTGGATTAGGTGCTAATGGTGATGTGAAGGTAACATCGTTATTGAAATTAAATGCGTATAGGGTACCGTTAATCCAATTGTTTGTAAACATATGACCCCATACGTTTCGGCAAGCCGCAAATGTAATTAATAAACGAGAAGTCCATTCTGTCAAAAGTAAAAGGTCTCTAGGTAATGATAAAAATATGGTTGTTACATAAGTATAACACCCATTATTAACTAGTCTACCACCACCAATAGGGTCATAATAACAACCATTTGATGTTGGTTGTATCCCAAGTTCACCATTGTTATCATAATAACAACCAAGATTAACCATAACACCACAGTTAAATGAATCAATTACTGAACTGATAATTTTAGGTTCACCAGCACTTAATAAGTCGGCGGTTGTCCCCGTTAATGTAGCCGATTGGTTGGCACCAGTCTGTGCCGCAGTTGAGGTACCATCATCAGAAAACTGAAATATTGAAAAATTAACATTGTTATGTAATACAAAGCTATTATTTAAGTTATTTTGTAATGTAGTAGATGTTGGTAATCTATCTGACCTCATAATTATTTTACGAGTACCTCCTAAATTATAATTCATATTCACCACAGGATATTTTGGGGAATAATAATAACTATTATAAGTAATTCCTGCAACACTATTGGAAGCTACAAGTTGTTCTATTGAAACCTGACTTAACATACCTGACCCACCTTCAATAATTTCGTTAATAAAATATCCTCGAGTAATTGATAAGTTATTTAAAGGTGAGTTGTAATAACCTCCAGATGTACTAGTTAAAAATTCTCTGGCAAACCAATTATTACCGTCAACATTAACACCATAAGTCGGATTAGAGTTAAATCCTGTGTTTAAATTAGGTGTTGCCGTTTGGGGAATGAATGTCATACTACCATTATCTAATGAAGAATAGTAGGTTTGTAAATTAGAAGAAAATCCACTAAAAGGTGCCCCAACACTCGTACTTGGTTGATAGTGAAATGAATCAAAATATAATTTTTGTCCTGTATATGTGTCAGTATCAAAGTTATTAGTTAAATTATGTCTTACGTTTTTAAAACCAGGTTTGATTGGTTGGTTTAAATGATATTTAGGTGCTCCATTAACACCACTTGTAACTTTAACACGGCCAAATCCTGTATCACCATATAAAATACTAAGGTCGTATTCACAATTACTCCTTGTTGAGTACGGGTCAACCCCTCTAACTAAGAATACAACATATTGGTTATTAAATTCAGGGAAATAATCGGCAGGTCTTATCATTGGATAAGTTGACGGATTCCCACTATTTAATTCATTTACCCAAAAACCAAAACCAACGTTATGACTATAAATCCTATAAAATTTCATCTGATTATTAATAAACCTACGTTGGAGACCTAATGGGTTATTTCCTCCCGCAACACATAGTGATGAAAAGTTAGAATAAGTATTTGCGGTAATTACTTGGAAATACTCGATATCCATTGGGAATTTAGCATATTGTACATCATTCTCATCTTGTTGACTAGTATATGTTTGAGACAATGCTGGTCCATTAGGATTATTATAATCAGCATATTGAACAGTAATATTACCAACATTTGACGTACTACTTGGTTTATTATTAACCGTAGTACCTGTACTACTTGCGGTACCATATTCATTAAGAGACGTGAACCCTGTCATATTAGGGTCAGTTGATTTTGAAGGGTCTTGGAAAGTTATTAAACCACCTGTTTCAAAGATTGCCGCCGAATTAGGTTGAACCATAATTGCAATAACATTATCCTCATGAAAAACACCATTCGCAGGATTAAATGAAACTTTAATTCTATTAACACCACCTCCAGGATTATTTGCGGATGGTTGGAAGAATTTTGCCTTAGTGTTAAATAAATTTAATCTTTCCGCTTGAGTTAAACTTGTTGTAAACTCAAATGATTCGATACCTTGATTGCCAACACCACCAGTTACCTTTTTAAGTTGTGGTACTCGTGTTCCAGCGGTTAATGGATTATTTGCCTGAGTAGCACTACCTAATGATTGTCCTGCAAACAAGTTTTCATAAACAGTATTATCAGTAGTGTAAGGAGAGGTCGCGTTATAATTAGCAGAAAGTTCAAATGCCGTTAAAACCGCATTAGAACCATTTTCCTCAGCAGTTTGTTGTGTACTAACTACCGCAGGGCCATAAGCTGCGGAGTTTGTCTCAATAACACCACCATCACTACAACTACAGAACTCACAATCAGGATATGATAAATTAGGAATTTTCATATCTGTAAAATTCTTATATAAGTTCAACATTTTATTAACAACATCTTTAATATCTCCAGCATCAGGACAATTAATATAATCTAAACTTCCTATGATATTAATAACCCAAATAATTGCATTAATAATCGAACAAATAACAATAGCTACAATAACCACAACCGCGGCAATAATTGCTAATACAGGCCCGATAATTAATAAGTAGAATGCAATAATGTGCATTGTAATTAATAATGAATACAATATTGGTCTGAATATAAACAACATGATGTTGAACAGGAAGTAGATTAAATCAAATCTATACACTGCATCATTTGTTGGGAACTTATTATTATCACTCGAACATTCATTATCTAAGATGTCTTTAACCGCAATAACTCTCCAATTACCCCAACCATTTCTATATTGAGTAATTAATTGTGATACAGTATAAACTTTATTATATTGGAATTCGTAGAATTTATCCTCACATTTAATTGCGTCCACAATCATCTGATTACCTATGGTTGTTCCTGTGTTTCCATAATCCGCCCAATCTAAACTAAAAGCGTATGACCTTTGTGCGGCATCTTTATTTACAGAACTCGCACTATTATTAGTAATTGGGTCAATGTGAGCACCTCCACTAACAGTCCATCCGTACTCTTTAACATTTGGAACTAAAAAATACCCTCTTTTAATAGGGTCGGCAGAAACAGACGGTGATTGATTCCATTTAACTTTAAATCGGTATTTACTTCTTGTTGGGATACCTTTTTTAGGGTCACTAGAAATAACTTGTTCACCAAACTCATTTGTAATAACATAATCTAAGTTCATTGGGACATCAACTAACCAAGTACCATTCTCATCAATAACCTGCCCACCTGATTCTAAATCAACTGTTTCTAAAATAGGTCTTCCGTTTACATCTTGAGCACTTGTTTGTCTAATTGCTAAAATTTCGCCAGGACCCGCAACTAAAGAACAAAGTGACCCTGAGGTTAAAGTTGGTTTACAACTCTTCTTAACATAATCTTCTTCTTTGGAGGATACTAATGACCCCATAAAGATTGCCGTAGGTGTGATGTCAATATTGGCTTCCCCTGATAAATCAAAATCAGTTCTTGTAATACCTAAATTACAAATTTCGGGTTGACCCCATAATGGTTCAACTTCAAGGGTTCTATTAAAGGTAATGATTTGAGGTAATTCTCTTAGGTTGGTTGAAGCTTTAAAATATGTTCCAGCAACTTGTGATTCTGTAGTAACTCCCATTCTAATTAAATCCTGTGGTGATAGAGAGAACTCACCAATATCTGAAAGGTCAATGTCAACAACAACAGTTTGAGACCCCACAGGTACTCCAAATATCATATAATCCCCACTCTCGTTAGTTACTGCATTATACTTATAGTACTTGTCATAAACTTCAATAAGACTTGGGTTAATTAGTACATCTTCTCTTGTGAAGAAGGTTCCTGTAGGATTGTGACCACTATGTTGTCGATTATATGGTAATAGATTATATCTATAACCATCTTCATTTAAATCAGCTAAAGTTTTATAAGGATATAAATCAGAAATTACTGGGTCGTTTTCATCCATATTGTCCAAAGGAATGAAAACAGAAACTTTTGCATTAGGAATACCAAAACCATTGTTAACACTAACTCTACCAACAATAACTCCATAGTCGGAGCACTGTCTTGTGTAAATTTGACTTTGTAATATTTTTAGAGAAAGAATCTCTAAATATTCAAACTCTTGGTCAATTAAAATCTTAATTGAACTATCAACGCCTGGTTTGGTTCTTATTCTATACGAGTTGGACATGTTAATCTTTTTTGATAAATAGTTTATATACTATTTTCAAAAGATAATTCATTTATTTTGAAAATAAATTATCAAGAAAAATTAACTGTTTTTAGATTTTTAACTCTAACATTGATATCTTTGTTAGGATATCTGATTTGATAGGTCTGACTTGGTTCTGCAAATATGGTGTCATCAACTAACCCAATCTGTTTTGTATTCGCATCTATGTAGGCTTGTGATGTTTGTGACGAAGAGTATTGACCACCAACCTTATTAAAGAATAACATATCTGAAACTGCAATAACACCGTTTTCACTTTGAACTAATCTTCTAAGGTCAGATACATACACATTTTCTCCCATCTGTCTGTTACCAGGACTGAAGAACTCAGATATAATAGTAATGATTTGAGAAATAACCGCTCCTTGGTTTTGACTATTGTCTAACACTACATCAATAGTAACACCTAAATCAACAACATTAGCACTTTCAATAGAAATGTAGTCATTAATCATTCTATAGTTTGATAGGTAGTTAGCGACGTTATTTTTTAATGTATTTGACACAATTTCTGTTAAATTACCTGATTCGTCATAAGATAACATCTGAATTTTAATTTTATTATTTTCCTCAGTAATTGCTACTTTAGCAGGTGCCCCAAATTGTGATGGCATTGTTCTAATAATAGAATCATAGTCATTAACCGTCACCGCTCTATTTTGTGCTGCAAAATTAAACGCAACTAAGTTTCTTACTTCTTCAGTTGTTGGGTAATTAGCCCCACCAATTGCTGCAACAACGTTAGTACAACGTAATGAATTAACAACACTTGTATTAACCGATTCTGATGGACCATTAACAAAGAATGAAACTGTACCTATTTGATTGATGATATTAACACCTAAATTAGTTCCTGTTCCACCCCCAACTCTATATTGTACAAATAATGTACTATTTGCCTTAAGAACACTACCTAAAGCAAAATTATTTGAGTATTTGTTTAAATCTAAGGTATAACCATTTCTCGCAAACTCTCTTAATTGTTCGTCAGCAGATTGACTACCACCACCATAGGTCATTTTGAAAAACCCTTCAGGTGTGTACTCAGTAATAAATTTATCATTTGTTTGGACGTACTTACCTACTTTAATCCCTGGCTTATCAGAAACCTTCGTTGGGTCTTCAATAAAAACTCTATCTTCAACTAAGGCTTTAACTTCGTACCATCTATTATCAGTACCTAAAAATTCTTGAGTAGTTGGGATATTAGCGTATTGGGTACCATCTTTTAATAAAACACTTGTAACACCTAATACATTTTTTTCAGGTAAGAATATTTCTAAAAATGGTCTAACATCTGCCGAGGTAATAACTCTTTTGAATACTTTTGTAATACCATTAACAACTGTTTCTCTTTTAACAATAGTATAATTAATTAACTTATTATTTGAATCAAAATTAGGTATTTTTAATCTATTAGGATAACCTTCCGCATTTATTGCCGACGCAAAGTCAATATCGTAAATTGATTCAAAGACTTGTCCCGCACCATTAACTTGAGAACCTCTTCTTAAGATACCACAATATCTTAAATCTTCCTTATCTCCAAATGCTGGTACCGTGATTGAGAAATCAACTAATGATACTGATGGTCTAAGACCAGGAACTTTTAATCCATAAGTTCTTGCAATATTAAAAACAGAAGACCTTTGTTGGGCGTATTGTAATACCGTTTCCTGAATACTTCTATCAATGTTAAATTGTAAATTGTCTGTTACGGCAGCATTTAAGTCTAACAATACCGAGAAAACCGAGGCATCATTAAAATTATCAACAGTGTCAGGGTAATAAGTTCTTGTAAAATTTATTAACTCAGTTCTAATTGATTGGAAATCTCTAGTAGTGTATGATATTTTCTTGTTAGCCATATATCATTAAATATTTATAATTACGAAATCTGAATTGTTAAACGCGTCATTAGTAATAACGTAATCAATTTTAACTCTTGCAGTATGTTCTAAAGTTCCAATACCTGGAACTCTATAAACTCGTTCGTCGTTGTCGTTTATATAAGTACCCTTATCTTCTTCTCCTTCGGACGCTGCACTTATGTCAATCTTAGTGATTGTTATTCCTGGAATATATTCTTCAACAGACGCTCTAATCTCCGCCTCAATTTCTGAAAACGTAGGACCGTCTAAAGGTTCAAATATAAATTCATATAGTCTTGTACCAAAATCTGGCAAATAATATCGAGTACCTTTTCTAGTTAATAAAAGATGAATTAAGTCAGTTCTGATTTCTTCATCATTTACTACAGAAAGGTCTAAATACTTACCATCATAAGAATCTCTGAACGGGAAATTAATTCCATATGTTGTTCCATTTGCCATATCAATAAATATAGTGTCGTGATTATTTCTTATAAATAGCGTAAAATAAAAAATCACGACAGTTTGTCGTGATTAATGTTGTGATTTTCTATTTTATATTAAGACCCACATCCAAAACATTCGAATTCTGAATCAGTTGGTTTAACTGTTGAGTCAATTGGTATAACATTCACTTTTGGTGTTTGTTTTTCAACTTTTGGTTTTTCAACCTTAGAGATGTCCATTGCCAAGTGTTTTGCTCCTGTAGAAATAGCCTTAGTTCTAACATAATAACAAAGAGTTTTTAATCCTTGTCTCCAACCATGGAAGTGTGCCGAGGAAATCTTAGGTAATGTTGGTGCCGACATATAGAGATTCATTGATTGTGATTGGTCAATGAAAGGACCTCTGTCCGCAGACATATCAATCAATTCTCTCTGAGAGATTTCCCAAATAGTTTTGTATTTTGGGATTAAGTGTTCGATACGTTTAACTTTCTTATTATAATTCTTGTCTTCAGGGTCTAAGTAATGATTAAAGTTAATTCCTTGAACTGAGCCTTCATTCATAATGATTTCATTTTTTAAATCCTCAGACCAAATACCAATTTTTTCAAAATCACTTATTAAGTATTTATTAACTATCAAAATCTCTCCACCAACAACTCGTCTATTAAATAAAGCCGAATGAGCTGGTTCTGTCATTTCAAAAGAACCTGTAATTTTAGCTGAAGATGCCACAGGCATTTGTGCCGTGAACAAAGAGTTACATACTCCGTATTTTTTAACATCTTCTTTTAATTGTTTCCAATCCCAAAAACCTGATAAATCATCGTCGTTTAATCCCCACATATCAAATTGGAATTCTCCTTTTGACATTGGTGACCCTTCAAAAAATTTATATGGTTGGTATTCTTCAGTTTTACATAATTCATTACTTTCACTGATTGCAGCATAATAGATAGTTTCAAAAATATCTTTATTTAAAGATTTTGCCTCATCAGAAGTAAAAATATAATCCAATAAATAAAATACATCGGCAAGTCCTTGAGTTCCAATTGCAATCGCTCTTTGTTCAAGACCACCTTTTCTACCTTGTTCAGTTGAATAACTATTAATATCAACAACTTTATTAAGTGCTCTAACAACTTTTCTAACTTCATTATAAAGTAATGTGAAATCAAATTTACCATCATTAATGAAGTTCTTTAAAACCATAGATGATAATGTACAAATTGCGGTTGTGTTTTCATCAGTAAATTGGTAAATCTCGTTACACAAATTAGATTGTTTAATTACACCAATGTTTTGGTGATTTGTTTTCTTATTCGCATTATCTTTAGAACATAAATAAGGAACACCTGTTTCTATTTGGGATTCAATTATTTTATTCCAAATATCTTGGGCTTTAACTTTTTTACCAATACCCTTACTTACCGCTAATTTATAATTTTCTTCGTATTCATCTCCATAACATTCTTGTAATGGTTTAATTCCGTTAGTTATAATATCGTTAGGACAGAATAAGTACCAACTATCGTTATTTTCAACCGCTCTCATAAAATTATCAGGAATCCAAAGGGCCGTAAATAAATCACGAGCTCTCATCTCTTCTGAACCTGTATTCTTTTTAATCTCCAATAAATCAATAATGTCTTTATGCCAAGGTTCGATATAGATAGCCGCACTACCTGGTCTACGACCTTGTTGGTTAAAGAATCTAAGTGACTCATTAACAATTTTTAAGTACTTTAAAAGTCCACCAGCAAATCCACCTGAACTTGAAATTCTACTTTCTTTACTTCTAATATTTGACATCGAAAGTCCAATACCCGCGGCATCAGAAGAGTATGTTGAAATATCATTCAATGTACCTAATAAACCTTTACGTGAATCAGAATTATTATAATGTAAAACGCAAGATGCTAGTTGAGGTGTTCTTGTACCCGCATTAATCATGATAGGTGTTGCTGGTGAAATCAATTGGTTCGACAATGAATTGTAATATTCAACTGCCTCTTCAAATGTTTTAGTCACCCATAAAGCAACTCTCATATACATGTGTTGAGGTCTTTCAATAACCTTACCGCTAGATAACTTTAACAAATACATTTCTTGTAATGAACGCCAAGCAAAATAATCAAAATTATAATCATTCTCATGATTAATTACTTTATCAATATTTTCTGAACCATATTTTTCAATAGTCTTCATTAATACCTCATTAATAATACCATTTTCATCCAATTCCTTCATTGTTTCAGTAAAACTAGGATTAGTTTCTTTGTGATATGAAGATATTGCAACTGAAGATGCTAATCTTGAGTAATCGTGATGACTACCTGTATAAGCGGCGGCAATTTCGTATACTAATTTATCTAACTCTTTTGTCGTAATACTACCCTCAGTAGGTACTGAAGTAATAACTTTAATAAAAATTTCATCAGAATTAACGTTCAATCCTTTCGCCGCTCTTTTTACTCTCTGATAAATTTTCTGAGGATTAAAGGACACCTCATCACCCCCTCTTTTTTTAATCTTTAATGACATCATATATTTTTATTTAAAAATCATCCGTGAATGATAATGTTTCGTTCAATTTAGCTTTTTGGTATTCCATAGTCCTTGATTCAAAGAAATTACCTTTTGTTTCTACCGCAATTTGTTCCATAAATTTAAATGGTTGGTCCACATTAAATTCTTTTTTACATCCAAGTTTAAGTAGTAAACCATCAGTAACAAATTCAAGATATTGTTTCATTAGGTTTGAATTCATTCCAATTAAAGATATCGGTAATGACTCAAGAATGAATTCTTTCTCAATATCCAATGCGGATAATAAAATTTCTCTAATTCTTTTCTCACTTGGTTTGTTCTCTATGTGATTATTTAATAAATGAATTGCAAAGTCACAGTGTAAGTTCTCGTCTTTGAAAATCAAAGTGTTCGCATTACATAGTCCTTGTAAAATACCTCGAGATTTTAACCAAAAAATAGCACAGAACGAACCTGAAAAGAAAATACCTTCAACTGCCGCAAAAGCAATTAATCTCTCTTCAAATGTTGAATTATTTATCCAATCTAATGCCCATTTTGCCTTTTTTTGTACCGCAGGTAATCTATCTATCGCATGAAAACATTCGTCCTTTTCTTGTGGATTCGACACATAGGTATCGATTAGAAGCGAATACATTTCGGAATGGATATTCTCCATCATGATTTGGAATCCATAAAAGAATTTTGCTTCAGGGTATTGAACTTCCTTTAAGAAGTTTTCTGCCAAATTTTCATTAACAATACCATCGGATGCGGCAAAGAATGATAAGACGTTTTTAACGAAAAATCTTTCATTATCTGATAGGTTTTCCCAATCTCTAATATCATTTGACAAATCAACTTCTTCCGCAGTCCATAACGCCGCTTTATGTTGTTTATAGTATTCCCAAATATCGTCATGTTCGATTGGGAAAATAACGAATCTATTCGGATTCTCTATTAAAATTTTTTCCATGTTTTTTCTTAGTTTTGTGTTTGTTGTTTTTCTTTTCTCTTGTCTAACAAATCTTTTATTCTTTGTCGATTTCTTTCTTCGGTTTGAACTTCTAATCCTAAAAATGTTACCGAACTTTCAGTATCTATTTCCAACATACCATTATCAAATTTACAATTCTCAAATACAACCCCATCATCACCAATACGTGATTTAGTAATTGCAATAGTTGCTAATTTCATTTCTTTTTGTTGTAAAGATTTAGCTACTGTAATGATTACGTGACCAACCTGAGCTTTTTTGATAGAACCACCCATTTGGTCTGTAGTTACCACATCAGAAGAGATTGAACTTCTATTACCCTGAGTTGCAGTCCATCCGACTAAATCTAACTCATGACACATTGATTCAAATGCTCTCATAACCGAACCTTCAGATTTCCATTCGTCACCTAAATTCCTATCAGGAACAACACAGTCAATGTAATCTAATAATACCATATCAACTCTTATTCCATCAGCAATCATTTTTCTAATTTGATTTTTGATTTGTACCATAGTCATCGTATCAGATGGTAGTTTTTTTAAGATTAATTTATTGGTCATAGTATCTTTTACTTCTTGTACTTTAACCATAACTTCATCTTTCCTTAAAGACAATTCATCAGGATGAACTTTTGTCCATAAAGTAATGTGTTTTCTTTGGATAATCTTTGGGTTATCCTCAAAGAATATTTGTAAAACATTATAACCTAAATTAAAGGCGTGATTTGCAACTTTTGTTAGTAGTGTTGATTTACCAACACCTGTAGGTGCTAGTATTACACCGATTTCTCCTTTAGCTAAACCACCTTTTAAGAGTCTATCAATACCTGGGATACCCATTGGTATAGGATGACGATAATCCTCGTTTAAAACCTCATCTAAATTAAAAAAAACGTCAGATTGACCATCTTCTCTTTCTCCAACTTGTAAAGCATTTCTTACTAACTGTTCTACTTTATCATAGTTCTCAAATTCACCACTATCGATGATTTTTTGGGCTTTGTTCATTACTTTCTGTAACTCTTGTTGTTTACAGAATTTCATTGACTTTTCTTGAACAAATTCCCCACCCTCAAGTGGAGCCTCTTTAATTTTGTTAATAGTATCAATAACAATTTTTGAGGCCAACTCCTGTTGTAATTCAGATTTGGTGATTTGTTCTAAAGTGTCAAATGTTGGTGTGTGTTCATACTTTGAATAATGTTCTTTAATCATCTGAATGATGATTTTAAAATATTTGTTTTCAAAGTAATTTGTTTCAATCACGTCAAGAATAGACCTTGCGAAGTCTTTATCGAGAATGATTTGGTTTAATAATTGTAGCTGAAAACTGCTACCTAGATATTCGAAATTTTTATTTGACGCCATAGTTTTTTCATTGTTGTATTTGATAAATATTAACCTTTTAGAGGAAGTCCGAGGTACTCGAATGTTAAATTTTTAGATGAAAAAATGTCAGTCAAGGACATAAGTAAGTTTTTTAGGTGTGGGCGTACGTCCACGGTATATCTTATCTTAGGCGGATATATTTTTGCGTCTAACTGTCTCTGACAAATTGTCACATCTCCCATCTTAATATACGCATTAAAATACTCAGGTCCATCAATATACGATGTGTCTAACACCGCAGGGTTGTTTAAAATTTCATACTGATTATCCATCATGTACGACACTGTTTTCATTTTTAGTTGGTACTTAATATCCTCACCAAAATTAAGTAACAACTCATAGAGGTCTAATGAGTTTTTGGCGTCAGGATTAAACTCCCTAACATTAAAAAATCTTTGTACTATGATGTTATCGTTTACCATCATTAAAAATTCTAATTTTGTTGATTCTTGCTCTTTCATTTTTATTTTATTTGTTTGTAATTTCTTTTTTCTTTTCTTGTTAATTTCATGAATGGTCTAACAAAGTTAACCCAAGCGTTATCACCTTTTGGTAGGAACTTAAAGAACCCATCTTGCATCATCATCTTTAAAAGATTCTTATATCCTCGTCCATCAGGGTCTAAACTCTCTCGATAATATAACTCAACTAATTCTTTCGCTTCATCAGTGATTAATGGTTTTGACAAATCTACTATTTTTTCATTAATAATAAAAAATTCTTCACCATACACCCCTGTTTTAGTTTTACCTGATAATAAATTTTGTAATACTTTATTATCTTTATCTTCTTTTAAAAGAGTCTCAGCCTTTGTTAAAATATCGGTAATAGTTACCGTTCGGTCAAGTAGTTCAGGGAATAATGTAACTAAAGTTTTCTCCCCTAAATAATAAATTCCATCTATATTATCTGACTTATCACCTGATAATATTTTATATGTTTTAATATTCTGATGCGGGAATTCATAGAATTGAATCTTTATCTTATCACCGTTTTTATAAACTTGTTTTGAGTTTGGGGAATAGATTGACACCTTATTTGAAATAAGTTGTGTCAAGTCTTTATCACCCGAAAAAATAGTTTTAATTTCGTCTTCAGATATTTGACAATAGTACGCGATTAAATCATCGGCCTCATTATTATCAATGACGATTTGTCTAACGAACATTTCTTCCAAATACTGTTTAATCCTCTCCTTTTGTTCGTCAAAGGAGTCTTGTTTAAACTCATTGAAATCACTTCGTCTGTGTTCTTTATATTGTGGATAGATAAGTCTTCTAGCAGATGAGTTACTAATACCATCCCAAAACACAACCACTTTATCAAAGTTTTGTTCATCGATAAATCTTCTGATTGTGTTTATGAAATGCCAAGTTCCTCCAACGTGTCTTCCTTCATGATAGAAATCTCTAACACCGTGAAAACCTATTTTAAAAAGATTGTTTCCGTCAATTATTAACGTTTTAATCACTTAGTTTTTTTTATAATGTTACGATTCTTTTTCTTCTCTTAAATCAAAGTCACCATCAGTTCCGATAATTTCTTTCCAATAGTCAGCATATTCTTTTTTGTATTTCTCAATTGATGCTTTTTCTTCTGAAGTTTCTTTTCCTGCAATAAATCCGTGTGGTGTTACAATAATTTTACCATCCTCATAACCTAAACCATTAATGTGGTTTTTCATTACAGACACTTTAGTTCTTGATGCGAACTTAATTGTTCTTTTATCTTTTGTTGCAGTAATTTTAGTTGTACCAGCACCTTTTTGATTTCCAAATAAGAAAACTAATGATGAGTTTAACCAAATTGCTTCACCACCTTTAGCTTTAATTTTTGGTTGACCAAATGGATTATCAGGTAACTCAACCCAAGGTTGATTTACAATAATTAAAGTATTTTCATATTTAGAATCTGCCTTACGAGACCCTGAAATTCTTTGATTAATACCCATACCAATCTTATCCGCTAATGTTGACGCATTGTGCATTTTACCACCCTTACCTTCAAAAGTCATCTTACAAGGAACAGAACCAACCGAATCCCACATAAAACATAAACTATAATCTAACTCACCTTTTTCTTGAGCATCTAATAAAGAATTAATATAGTCAGTAATTTGTTCAATATAATCAAAGTTATTATTAAAAATATAAAACCCATCCCAATCTAATTCTCCCGTCGCCTCATCAACAACTTCCTCACAATCAAAACCCATAAGTTTAGCGTGTTCAAAAGACCATTTTTGTTCTGTAATAATGAAAACAGGAAGAATTCCTTTTCTCTGAGCGTCAACCGCAGTCTTTACCAACGCAGTAGTCTTTCCTGTATCTGAATGACCTAAGAGCATATTTAAATGTCCTATTGCTGGTCCTGGTAGTCCAACGGCATCCAAAAAGTCATTACCCAAATCAAAAAATCTTTGTGGTTTATATTTTGCAGATGTTGAGAACTTGTCTTTAATCGATTTAAAATCGTTTTTCTTGATTGCCATAAATGTCTATGTTATTGTTTTTTTTTAGTTAAAAAATAAGAGCTTAGACATTTGCGTAGACATTGTGTCCATGTAAGTGTCCAAGCTCATTAGTGATATTAGAACGGCATATCTTCGTCAGGTTCTGCGTTCGCTTGTGGGTCTGAATTTACTTTTTTAGATTCTCCACCCATAGAAATTTCACCTTGTGATGAATTTCCATAGACAAAACCACCTTTGTCAGAATCCCAACGTGGTGTTTCTCCACGAGCAATAGCTTCAAGGTATTCCTCAGTTTTTTTAGAATAAACATCTTCCCAAGTTAACTCATCCTTAATCCAAGTGTTCGCCGACTCTTTGTTTTCGTGTACAGGAGCTGGGTCGTCATACATAACAGTTTGGATAACTGTGTACGTCGCACCTTTAGGTGTTTTTGCTTTGGTTAATTCAAGGATAATGTCACGACCGTTATCAGGGTCAGTAATATCACCTTTAGCTCTCCAAATAGGAATAATCTTGTCTAAGATACCCTCATTTTTGTAATTGTGTTTGAATCTCCAAAACTTAACACCATCAGACTCGTTATCACGGTCGATAACCTTAACGATGTAAAATTTACGAGATAAGTATTGTTTCGCTAATTCTTTGTCAGAATCTTTACCTGTTGAACGTAGTTCTTCATAAACTTCATTCAATGGTGAACGCTCATTGTCATTCTTACCTGGGTCATAGAATTTTTGGAATTTTCCGTCAACTTGAATCTCGTGATACCAAACTTCTTTAAATGGTGAAGAACCATCTGGAGTTGGTAAAATACGTAGTCTTCGTTGACCTTGCTTTTCATTATCCTTAAGGATAGCTGCAAAGTATTTTTTCATTCTTTCTTCTTGTGTGAATTTTGAGGTGCTAGAAGAACCACCTTGTTTTGCCTGCTCGTATTGAGCTAAAACTGCATCTAATGAATTTGTCGCCATATTTGTTAAATTATTTAATTTATTTAATTAAGTATAAGTATCAACTATGGGTTTGTCAAATAAATTTTAAACTAAAAACGGTCCGAAGACCGCTTTATATTTTACCTAACTTGTTTGAAAGAATCTATTTGGTCATTTAATCCTTCAAAGTTTCTAAATGTTTTTTTAATATCAACTGGTGAGTAATCCTCAACCTCATCTTGAGTTAAAATATACTCATTTTTTCCTGACTTTTCCATATCTTCTTCTTTATCTTCGAAGAAATCTGTTAATTTCTGATTAAATGGGCCTGAGTCTAAACTTCTAAGTTCCAATTTCTCTTGAGGAGTCTTTTCTCTATATTTTTCAACCTTCATTTCTAAGTCATTCAACTTATTCATGATATTATCCATTTCACCTAATTTACCTTCTAAGTCGGTAAGGTGTTTGAATAAGTTATCAAAATATTCTTCTTGTTTTTTCTCAACTTGTTTTTGGGAATTAACCAAGTCACTAATATCAAGTTCTTCAGTCTTACCTTTTTCTTCACCTACTTTTTCAACCTCAGGGTCAGTTGCAACATCAACAGGTGTTGGTTCTGTCACAGGTACCGCTGGTGGTGGAGGTATCGCTCCTGCATCCGCTGGCGGTGGTGGAAACGCTCCTGGGTCAGCGGGAGGTAAAACCCCTTCTTCAGGTGGTGGAGGTAATGTTGCCTCTTGTTCAAAGATATAATTGTTAATTGATTTATATCTTGAGATTTCCTCAATAATTCTATTGTCTACTCTTTTCATTTGATTAGCCGTTTAAAAGTTGCTTCACTCCTGTTAGAGTTTCAACCTGAATCTTTTTATTTTTTATCATTGTATTATCAACTCTTTCGATTAAACCATCTTTCATTCTGATAGTGTAACAATCTCCAGTGTCTAAATCACATACTTGTTTAGAACCATCACCTAAGTCTTTCTCAGTGCTTCTGGTATTTTTACCTAAATAGTTGTCTAATATTAATTTTGTGTCCATAATGGTGTTTATATATAAATATCGTTTATTATTAAAAAATTGCTTAGTTAGAGCCTTTGAATATATTAATGGCGGATTGAACTTTAGATTCAATATTACCCTTATCGGTTGCAGACATTTTATCATAGACGTTAATAGGGTTAATCCTTATCTTTGTTTCCGCAATATTTTCGTTTAATATCCAAAACTTACTAATTTGTGTTACACTATCATCTGTTAGTGAACCCATTCTTTGTTCCCATCTTCTAACTAACATAGTTACAGAATCTGAAAATGAATCAAAAACCGCGTTAGGGTGATTTTTACTTGAACAATAGAAATTTTTATTAGTATCAAAGTATGTGTCAGACCCTCCCCAATTTTGGTCTATAGTAATTCCCCCAAAATTATTTTCATAGGTTGTTAAACCAGTGCCATCATTTGACGCTAAATAAATTGTTGAGAATATTACTTTTTGTAGTTTTACATCACTAGTCAAACTCTTAATCGTAGTTATTGCGGTTTTAAATGTTATCGTAGTCTTTGTTGGCCCTGTTAAAGGTTTCCATGTGGCGTATTTAGTATCTGGTTGACAAGTCTCTTCAATTGAACTATTAACTGTAGTACTATCTTTATCACTTGATTGAGTAATAACATTAGTTGTTTGTCCAAGAACATTAGTACTCCTACTTTTTTCGGCTTCAGCACGTTTTTGAGTATCAAGTTTATTCTTTTCAATAATAGATTGTAATAAATTAGTCTTTAACGTTTGTAAATAATTATCAATTTTAGGTAATGATGCCGTTGGTTGTCTAATACCGTCAATAATAGTTTCAAAACTACCAGGTGATATACTATGATTAACACTTGTAATCATGTAAGGTCCACTAAACATTGGGACATATCTTAAGTTGAAATACATTGTCGGTTGTATCATAGCGTTACCCATCATTGATACGGTACAAGAATAACTTCTATTTTTGTATAAGTTATATAATGAATTACTTTGTGTAGAACCACCTCTATTACCACCTTGATTAGCCATCTGATTTAACACTTCAAGAGATTCTGCCGTCGCTTGACCCGCGTCTTGGGAAACTGTAAACCCATAAAACATAGATTGATTTTGAGGTCCGATATCCACGTTAAAACCAACAACTTTATTAGATTTATCCCAATCATTTTTGTTGGTTAAATCTTCAACCAATGGGTTATCACTCGCTCTTCTTAAATCAAACGCATCATTTCTATATCTAAAATCAACATTATTTTTTAAATCCAATTGTTCACTTGGTTTACCCCCAAAGAAACAAACCATTTTAGCACTTGATTCTCGATAATCAACATTCATGAAAGTACCAAATAGTGAGTTTGCAAACTCTAAAGTCCCTTCTACTTTTGGTTTTGGGTTCTTAACCGCATCTTGTACGTTATAAAAATTAATATATGACGGTAAATTCATTACAACAAAATTATTTTCAACCAATATTGATTGTACAAAACTAAGCATTGTGGATTTTGGGTTTATATTAATCAATCGGTTTTTTAATTTAAAAACATCAACCAATATCTTATCACCAATATTTCTACTAGCCCTATCCAATAATAGAACATCCTCAAATAATGTTTTAGTTTTAAAATCATTACCTGAAATCCATTTATCGTTAATAGCTTTAAACGATTCCCACAATTCTACTTTTGTTTGGGGTCCTTCTAAGACAGAGTCAATTGTTGATTGTGCAGTATTATTAACATTAGGTAACGCTTTTTGTAATTTAATTATTAAATTGTTGAATATTTTATTTTTAAAATCTAAAGAATCTTTTAAATACTCATCCATTAATCCAATGAACTTTGTTTTATTCATTACAGAATCTTTTAGTTTCTGAGTTGCATAAATTTTAATTATTGGTGAAAAATTAACTATATTATCAACCGTAAAAGAAATATTTAAGTCAACAAAAAAGTCTGTAATATAGGAACCATTATTCCCATAAACCAATTGAGGTATTTCCGAAAACCCAATATAGGTTTCTAAAGCCTTCCACTCATTAGGATATAAACTTTTTGATGAGGCTAATGTTGTTGTTCCACCGCTCACAGGAACTGCGTTAGGCGTTGTCAATGAATATTTTTCCCAAGTATATGGGTCCGTAATATCGTAGTTTGAGAATGTGTAAAATAATTTCTTATCGTAGTTAGACGGATTACCATTTTTAAACACAACATCAGTATTCATGAATCTTGTTAGTAAATTAGTAATACTTGTAAGTTGAGCTGATTGAGCGTTTTTAACATAATCTTCCCCTGTTGACCCTGTTATTTTAGGGACTTTCATTAATTCAATCATTAATAATTGAAAATTATAGAATGGTTTTGCGGTATCTGAATTATCAGAACTAATATTACTCATCGTATAATCATATTTTGATTTTGAGAAATTTAAAAATTCAACTTCAAATAAATCTAACACATCTTTTTCAAATACTGAAAACATTTCGCTAATGTTTGTATATTGTGCGGTATTACCATTTAATGAATAATTTTCTTGGGAACTTTTTCCTGAAAAAATCTCTTTCATATATTGTGAAGGATTAACCTTAACTATTTTACTATTATCAAAATACCCATAATTAGGTGCCGTCCAAAAAGTTCTAACGGAACCATCATACATAGACTTATTACCCATCACTTCAAATTTTATTTGACCTGTATTTGCATCAAAACATTCATTGTTTGTTTGATTAACTAATGAACCTTGTGAAGGAAAAATAAATGAAGATATTCCGTCCAAAGTATTCACTGACACCGTCCAAGGAAATATTCTTAAATCTCTATTAGGTATTGAAGTGTCGAAACCTTCTGATTTACTAATAATTGCTTTATCAACATAATTTAATGTAAACCCTGATTTAATTCCTTCTTGAATTGCCGTATTAGTGTATGCTGAGAAAATTTCAAAACCTTGGTAGAATACATTAAAATCATTAATCAATTTAGGATAAAACCCTGTATTAATTGTTGTTGATATTTCCCCACCAATTGTCACATTTTTTTCTAAAACAATATCAACAATACCAATTTGTGAACTCGCACTAAATGTATACATTGTTGTTGGTAAATTATTCGTAGGGTCATAGTTTTTAAGATAATCAAAATCAGACCAAGAAGTTCCAATAATATCAACACCTGTTTCAATATATTTTTTATAACGGTACCATATTGACCCATATTTTAATACCCAAGAATATGGTATTTTATGTACCCCACCAAATTTATTAAGTGTTGCAAAAATATAACTTAAATCATCAGATTCATTTTTTGTTTTATACTTTTCTCGTAAAGTTGACAATGGTAAACTATTCAAGAAAAGGTATGCGGCTTCAGTATATGGTGTGTCATTTGAATTTCTAAAATTTTTAACACCCTCTTGAATTGCATTAATGAAATATGGTGTGTTAAACATCGACACCGTTTGTTCACTAGACACAAGACCATCATAATTATAATACTTTAAATTACCTTCAGTAAATAACTGACTTTTATAATCAGTTTTTCTTTGTTCGTAAAACGATTTCATCCCAACGGTAGTACTATATTCCGTGGGAGTATTGGTTGTTTCTGAAATAAAATTAGTAAAAGGTTTTTTCCCTGACTCATATGATTTAATGTTCGTAATAATTTTATTATCTGAAGTGTAAGCCAATATTTTTGTAGTATCGAATGCCAATTTTTCATCTAATACTGTATTACCATTTGCTAAATATTTTTTAATCCAATCTTTATTTGTAAAAGGATACGTATCCGCAAAATCATATTCATTAGACGTTGTCGAACCATTAACATATTCTGTAAACTGAACTTCGCTTGGTAATGAAACCATTGGTTGTGATAAACTATCTTTAAGTATTTTTTCATTAATAAATTCAAAACTAGAATTATTAACTAAGTTTTTAATGTATTTTGTATTAAAAATACCTCTAATAAAATTTTGCCAACTTTCCCCCGTCCCCTCGTTTGAAATATGTCTAAGAACAGTTTCAAAATTTTCACCTGTATAAGCATATTCTTTAAGTTTTTGAATTATGAATGGATTATCATTAGATAAACTTTTAACTATATTAATATTTTCTGCGTCAGCAATAACAGTAGTTACTTTATCCGAATCGGTTATAAAGTTATTACATCTGCCAAGTCTTGAATAAAATGTAGTTAATAAGACTCTTTCATATATTTCATAAAAGAATTTGACTTCTTCTTTGTTACCGTAAACATCATTCTTAATTGGGAACTCAATAGCGTCAACAGAAATTCGTTGTGGTTCAGTTAATTCATTTGGTGATGCCGTACTATCAGAAGGTGGTGAAGTTCTTTCAACATAACCTCGAATAAATTCTTCAACAAATTCAACCTCAGGCCATTCATCCGCCAAAAATCCTTTTGTTTGAGTAACCACTGAAGAATCACCAGGATAAACAATTTCAAACTTTTCGTGTCCATCAGTTCCTGTAGTTTCTTTAATCATTTGTGGCCAAGGATATATAGGTTGTTCCTTGTTATTACCACTACTTAAATTATCTTGTGAAGCCCCTGCAGTTTGAGTATTAAAGATAGAATCTTTTCTAATTTTAGAATCTCTTTTATCCCAAGCTTTTGTATGAACATCATCCATTAATCTTAAGAACGCTTCCCCATTAGCAAAAACAACCGCAAGTACATTTCTAATATTAGGAACAAATCCAATACCATTATCTTTACTTTGTAGTAATTCTGAAAGAGCGTTTGTAAGTTCTTCTTGTATTTGTTCTCTAAAAACTTTTAATTGTTTACCCATTTTATTGATATTATCAATAAATGTGTTTGTTCCATCAAAAATATAATAATCTTTTATTGGTTCAATATTACCTTCAGCGGTTTTAATAATAGGAGTATTGAACACTTTAGCTTTTATCAATTCGGCTTGGTATTCGGCAAGTTGTGTGTCGGTCGGCGTGGTTTTTACTCCTTTAACTAACCTATAACTTTGAATTAAATCTATATCTTTTTCAGTAACTTCAGGTTTTGGTATGAAGGTGTCTGGAGATTTAATACCATTAGGTATTGATATTTTAGTTGTTTTATTATTAATTTTATAAGAACCATTTGTTCCAACAGTATCATTACCATTCAATAAGTCGTTATATTTTTTTACAATACCATCTAATTCAGATTTTGCGTCAACTCTTTTTTGTAAACTAAATTCAGGTTTAAAAGTATAAACTTTATTACCATTAGTTAATACGAACGCGGTATTCTTATCCATATACTTTTCAAACCATGAAGAACCATTAAAATAATAAACATCACCTGAATACTCATTAAGTGTTTTTTGGTAAGTATCTAAATTAGTTAATGGGTCCAAATTTTGCTTTGTAAAACTGTCTAATACATTTTTAATAAAATTTTCAATTCTATCTTGCATTTGAACTAAAGTGATTTCAGGGAAATTATCAGGAATCATACCTTTTGATTTATATTCACTGTACATCTCTTTAACTTTTTGAAATCCTCCTTCAACGACACCGTCTTCAACTTTAACAAATTTACTGTCAGTACTTCCTTGAGTTGTTTGAACTTTAATTCTTGATTTATACATGTGAGGAGTTGCCGTTAATGCCGCCATGGTAATCTCACTTAATATTGTGTATTTGTAAGTATAAAACTTTAAATCAATTTTAAAATTTCCACTATATGTGTCATATCTTGAACTAAAAGATTGTAACATAAGCCCTAATTTAATTGCCTTACCATAATACCCTTTGATAGTTAAATGAAAAAGTGGATAGGGTAGATTAAAGAACGCGGCGTAAGGTGAATTATCACCTGATTCAAATAACGCCTTACCTTTTACGTCCTCAAGTTGTACATTGATTGTTGGTAAAAAATCTAACCCCTGTCTAATATTAATTGAAGTTATCCCAAGTAATCCGTTATCGGTTGAGCCTGGTTTTCCCCCTGAATTAATTGTTTGTCTTAAAAAAAAGTCGGCAGGTTTGTTAGGATTACTAACAGAATTTTTTGTTGGTTGATTAACACCTTCACCCGTAACACTATTCTTACCCGTAATTTCATCAGTGTAACTATTATCTAAAAATGTCTTATCACCAGGTTTTAAGAAATTAATTGACGCAATGGACACGGTTTGAATTTGGTCGTTATTTGCAACACCAACGGCTAGTTTAGTTCTCGGTAAAACTTTACATTCTAAATTGGCGTAAAAAACTAAATCTTCTTGTTTAATAAATCGTTCTTTCGCGTTACCATTTATATCGATAACTTTGTTTGGGTCTACGATTGTTATGTTGTTATAGTCAAATTCGACTAAAATATTTTCTGTGTTACCTACCATAATAGAAGAAATGATTATCCAATTGATTTTTATAATCCTGTAAAGAAGCTACTAAAGGAAATGGAATTGTCAAGATAGAACCATCACTAATGTTCCATTCTTGTCCACCATAAATTGGATTCGCTTGCATTATTAACCAACCAAAGAATGGTGACCCAAAATACTGTTGCGACATTTTATCTAATCTAGACTGTCCTGCCTTATAAATGTATCGTTTATCGGTACTTTTACTTGGCAAAGTAATATAAGGAACAACGGTCTGTTGTCCATTTAAAATAAAATCATTATATCTATTATAATATTGTTTTGATGCCATAGTTAATCAAATTTAATCTTACCTGTAAAGATTTTAGTTTTATCAGGTTCTAAGTTTACTGTTGTAAATAAATCAGTTAATAATTTCTTTTGAGCCGCCTCTGTTGCTGGGTCAGGTACTGTTGTATAATCAAAAACCCTTGTTTTTCCTATTGGATATAAAATATCATCAGGACTTTCAATATATGTTTTATATTCAGAACTTTTTCTAAAATCTGAAAATATTTTTTCTTCTTTTTTAATTTCTTTACTATATTCTTTAGCTAAATCATCAGTAATGTTATCAAATTTCCGACCTAATTTTTTATTGGTTGAGATGTTTGCAGTTAACACAAAGGTTTTAAACTCCTCTAATTTATTTTTATCTGAGAAATTTCTACCAACCATCATGAAGAACTCTTTCTTATAAACATCGTCAAAAAAACCACTGTCCGCTGGAGCAAAATCACCAGTACTTATATAGTTATCTGTTATAATTTTTTTAGCGGTTAACACATCTAAAAAATCATTAAGTGATTTATATATTTTACCACAGTCAGTTGTAAATTCGTCATAGGTATCGCCAATTAAAGGGTCCGATTGTTTAGTACTTTCACTAACTTTTGATGTTCCAATAATACTATACACTAATGGTGTTCCGTTTTCTAATTTTTTACCATCAGTCTTGTCATTAACAACACTTAATTTTCTAATTATTTGAACATAGTTTTGTTCTTTAACAGTTAAATCAGTTACAATGGTTTGTACACTATTTGGTAAAGTTAAATACACTTGTTTTAAATAAGATGACATGTTAGTTTTAATAACACTTAATTCATTAGGGGTTAACTCCGTATATTTATTAATTAATTCATTAATTATTGGGTTAACTCCGTTATTTATATTGAGTATACAATCATCCAATAATTCTTGGAATAAGTTAACTTTAGCATTACCTGAAGTTTTTGAAATTAATGGTTTGCCATAAATTTTAGTTAGGTAACTACTTGTTCCAAGTTTTAAATCACCTTCCTGATAATCTCGGTATTGATTAACTAATTGTAACACACCATAATTTGTTTTTAATACAATACTCTCTAATTGATTATATAATGTACTAAAGTATGTTGTTGTTTCCGACAACATCTTATCCATAATAACCCCATAACTAATTTCACCAGTTTCACCTCCGACAACTCTGTTGAAATTAACAATGTCACCTATTGTATTACCAAAAGCATTTTGAATTTGATTATCAACATTATCAACAGTTTCAAGAGGTTGGTTTTGTAAAATAGATTCCATTAGAGTTTTATCTAATGCCGAAGTGTCTTCGGTCCATACCGCTCTCTCATCATAAATCTCAGTGTTTGCGTAATAGTTAAACGACAACGCATTTTGTAATTGTTCGACAGGTTTAGCAAGACCCATACCACCAATGAAATCAAAATTCATTGTAACGTTAGCAATCATTGGTTGAATACCAATCCCTTCAGGATTCATATCATATAACAATGGTTCATATGTGAACGAAACACTTTTAGGAATAATTTTTGTATTGTAAAAGTCACCAATACGTAATATTAATACTGGTGGTGCACCAAATGATGTATTAACCGCGTCATTGTATTTTGGCTTACCGTCAGGACCTATGGTTGGGATTGTCTCACCAGGTCTAACACATTGATTTAAGAATGTTAATCGAGCGTTTAATCCTTCAGGTGTCATAGAGTGAAACGCAGGATTAAAGTACTTAATTTTTTCCTTTATTGAATCATATAACATTGGAACATTCTCCTCAATTACTTGGAAATAATCACACTCGGAAAGTAATTGTCTTAATATTCTTTTTCCAATACCTTCTTTAAGTTTTTTCTCAATACTAACAGTTGGTTTTGGGGTAATAGGTTTAACCGTTATGTCAATTATTTTAGGCGGTGTTGAAGTTTGTGTTGTGGTTGATGTATTATCCTGTTTACTTTCAGATGGTGGTATAACAACTTTAGAAACTATCTTAACTCTTCTACAAGCCATAGCGTCAACCGAATAAATTTGAGAATTTGATGTAACAACACCTGAGCCGTTTTTAATATCTGTAGTACAATTAACAGATGCCCCCGCCCCTCCAGATGTTGATTTAGGAACTACGGTAATTTCTTCACCGTACCCAGTATCCGCCAAAATGAATTTTTTACCATCAATAAATGGTGTTAAATCACATCCAATTTCTTTACTTCTAATTTTAAGATATTGCATAACAGAATCATTTCTTCTTTTAGAAAGATTTACGTTATACGATACTGATGCGGGAGCTGATGCAGAACCAATTAAAGTTAAATTAATGGTGGCGTTTTTTTCTTTTAATAAATTAAACGCTTTTTTAATAAAACCGTTATCCGCATTATCAATAGCCTTAAAGTTATCAATAATAATACTATCATAAAACTCTTTAACTTTTTTGTTAGTGTCGCAGTATGTTGGATTTGTTTTACAGTAAGATAAATCAGATTTAAAGACCGCGTTGGATTTATCAACATAACCACTAATAAAGGATGGTGCGGTATAGTTACCATAGGTTACTTGGTAAGGTACCGAAGAAACCGTTTTATTTGTGTTAGGGTCAGGAATATCATTAAAGAAATAGAACGCTAATTCGTTAAATGCACTTTCAAATTCAGAACCTGAATTATCAGGGGTATCTACTTTATTATCAGTACTCGCAGGTGTTTTAACGGTATTACTAACAGTTCCACCAGCATTATCCTTAGTAATAGACTGATTAACCCCTTGTAACTCTTCTTTAGTTAATCTAGGGTTATTTAATATCTCTTGATAGGTATACAAATCTTTAGTTGGAATTGTATTAAATTTAAGACCTAATTGATAGATATCATACTTTACACAACCCGCAAAAAACGAATCAATGATTGAATTTAACTTTTCTTTACTCTGACCTTTTAATTGTTTTTCAACAATAACATTCATAACTGAAGGGTGGTCAACAATAATTTTCCAAGAAAGTGTTCCTGTTCTACTTGTATCTTTATAAGTGTAAATTGGCTCAGGTCTACCTAAAAATGATTGTGAATTCCAATTCGCAGAACTTTGGTCTGAGAATTTTAAATCATAAGGTGGGAACCACATAACTCTACCCCCATTAGGACCTTTCTCACATGTCGGTAATTCATCATATGTATATCCAGGTCTACTCGAAGTTCTCCAAGCCAAATTCTCAATAGAGAACATGTATTTTTTGGCAACTAATTTACCTTGGTTATTCATTTGAATATTTGTAGAGCCAGGGTTTTTAAGTGGTGCTATATTTAAGTTGTATGTGTTATCAAACACAGAATTACTAAAACGTCTACCCGAAGTAGTAATACCGTCAGTTTTTTGTAAATCGGCGTAAGTGTAGTAAGGTGTATCCTTAGTGAATACACGACAATATTCAATCCCTTTTTCTGCCCCTGTAGTAAAATCAGTATATGATAAAACTTGAGAACCTTTAGTTATTTCTTTATACCCATCATGGAATACTTTACTAACTTGGTTTATCGCATTACCAACATGTTTTAATCGAGAAATACCCGTAACATTATCAGCAGAATTAATTAACCTTTGAGTTTGGTCTAAAATTGAAGAGTCTTTAAATGTTATATTTGTTGATTCATCTCTTGTATAGTAACTACTAACTTGATTAAACTCGGGGTCTAAACTACCCGTACCTCCACCAGGAGTTGCGTTAAAACCTGCGTTATCTTTATATTTAGGTGAGGTCCAAACAAATTGTCCGTCAATACCTCCACCATCACTTAATGGTTTTGCCGCAAGACCAAAATTTAATACTTCATTATTACCTTCATACAATATTGCAAGTTCTGAAGGTCCGTAAACAGGCGCTGGGTCCTGTTGCCCAAATACATTAACAGGTATTTGATTTGCGGGTGATGTTATTGTTGATGGTTCAGCATTTCTACTACCAACATAATAACCACCCACTAAAGTACCGTTGTCAGGATTAATTAAATTAACCGCTAAATTAATTAAACTTTGAGCGGCGCCTAATAATCCACCATATTGATTTTTATAATCAGGTTGATATCTGTTATAATCAATATTACGAAATAAAACCGACCTTTGACCGTTACCTGTATTGGCTAAAAATAATTCAGATGCACTTCTAGATGTGTTTAGGATTGGACCTAAAAAACCTCCCGTTAATTGATTAATTACGTTTAACGCATTTGATGTTTGTTGTGATAAAAACCCTGGCTTGTGTTGTTGAGTAAAATAATCGCCAGGAATCATAGAAACAGGCCAATAAGCACTCGCCAATCTACTCGCTAAATCAAACGCCGCGGCAATAGGATTTTCAGGAACCGTAATTTGATAATTTCTATAAATTAAAGGTTCTTGTCCTGTCGCAATTAACGAAGCTTCAAAAGGGTCACTTAATGATTCTAAATTAACTTGTCCAACAGTGTTTTGAAATATCTCGGCAGCAATTCTTTGTTGGAATAAATAATTAAGTTGTTCTGCTCCAATTTTGGCAATATAAGAATCCTGAGATAATGAACCGTCAGTTCCATTTGGGTTATCAGAAAATAATATACTATATGGGGTATAAGAAGACGGTACAAATGTTGGTGGGTTCCAATAAGGTTGATAAATTTTATTATTGTTTTGGATATCCGTAACAACAACCATATCATTAAATCCTCCTGAAGGACCATATCTGTTTTCAATATAGGCGGCATCAATATAGAACTCATTAACTAAGTCTAATACCGTGTCTGTTGGACTATACTCACCTTGATTAGAGTTAACGGGTAGTGGAGGTCCATTGTAGGTAATGGAGGTGTTAAACCCACCATTAGGTCCGTATTCATTTAATGGATATAATGTAGCGGCAAATGGGTCATTAGCAATTAAACCATCGGGGGAATCAATAACATTACTTATAGATTGTTGTACTTCATAACTTATAGGACCTGAAGGTGGTGTATAAACACCAGGTACATCATATGCGTCCAAATTTTTGGCTAATAAGACGTTTCTAAATGATGAACTGTTAACAAACGATAATGTACTATCTGGCATTTTCTATACTTTTATTATAAATAGATATCATGTTTATTTTTACGCTCTCATACTCGCCATTTCCATCAATTGTGCTTGATTAGATGTTGGTGCAGTTAACCCATTATTATATCGACCTTTAGTAACCGCAGTAACCATGGCCTCTTTAACCCCCGAATTTTCAAACGCCAACATAAGTTGAGCAGTATCAATGTTAGGTGGTGCAGAGATATTTAAATTAATGTTAACAGGACCTGAATCAGACATCATTTGTGTTGGGGGTTCGTTTCTATTATTAGAACCTGTTAATGCAGATAAAACATCTTTACCTTTAGTGAATGATGCTAAAGTATCTTCAGGTAAAAATTCAACATTTTGGCCAGGTAATTTCAACATATCCTTAGCATTTGTTTTTGGTATATTTTCGGAAGTCATAAAAGCATTACCTAATTTTTTACCACCATTTTGTAATATCTCAAGAAAAATATTTTGTTCTTTTGCTAAATTTGATGCCGCAACGGCTCCTTTATCTAAAGCCTCGGCATAAGCCCCTTTCATAAAATTAGCAGTATTCTCCATACTTCCTTTAACAACATTAAAGGTATCACTAATAGAACCTTCACCTTTAAATAACTTGTTAATTGAACCTAAAACTTCCTCAGCACCTGAACCTAAACCAGTTCGAAGATTTCTACTACTTAATTTATCTCCTGATAACGCTTCAGCTCCCGCATCATATAATTTTTTTGGAGCTTCTAAGGCTTGATTTGCAACTTTAGTACCCGCTAACGCTCGTCCTGTTCTATTGGCGATAGACGCTAACGACGCATCCATAGATTTTGAAATTGTCAATTGGTCTTTGGCTAACTCCTCCATACTTTTAGGTGCTGCCATATCTTTAAGAGCCTTCATTTGGTCGGGGTCTTTTTGTAATTTTTCAATAGCTTCACTAATACCTAACTCTTTTCCACCTAATTGAATTTTATACTCTCCTCCCGCACCCATTTCGGCCATACCCGCAATTAAACCTTTTTCTTCTTCTGTAAAACTTGACGGGAATTTAATTTTTTGCATTTTATCCGCAACCTCAGCACTCGCTAAAGCCATTTTAGATAACTCACCCTTACTCATACCCATCGCCTTTTCAACTTCCATTAACTGTCTCTTAGCTCCTGGCATAATTTCAAACTTACCATCCTCACCCAACTGAACAAACTGTTCGCTCATTTTAGAAATTTGGTTTTGAAGTTCCGCAGGGTCATTCTGAGCCATATCCATTAAACGTAATGGGTCTAATAATTCAGAATTTGCAACACCTAATCTCTGCATAGACGCAGCCAATTCAATTGCCTTATCAGGACTAAATAATTCATCGGCTAATTTAAGAGTACTACCCATATCAACCCTCAATAAAGCCGCTTGAGCCGCCATCTTGGCTAAACCTGTAACACCCCCCGCAAAATTAAATTGATTTAATGCGGTCATATTTTTAACAACCTCACCACTAACCGCTTGAGCGTTAACACCTGACTCTCTAGCGACATTAACAACTTTATTCATCTCACTTGCCACTTGGTATACGGACATACCAGCATCTTTAAAATTAGTAACAAGGGTTTTTGCGGATTCACCTGTAACTTCTGAAGTTGCATATAGGTCTTTAAAAGAACTTGAAGTTAGTATTAAATTTCTTCCTAATGATTCTGCAACGTCTTTTTGTATACTGACAATGTTGTCAAAACTACCCCCCATTCGTTCAACTTCAGAGGCAGCATCAGCCATAGCGGCTTTTAAATTAACAATGTTTTCACGACCTTGACCAAATGATTTAACAATGGTTGTCGCCTTGTCATCAATTTCTTGAATTACTTTAGCAATATCACCCGCACGTAAATTAGTTGCCAAAGCATCGGTAATTTTACCAACACTCTGTTCAAGGGCGGCTTGGACTTTAGTTAGAAAGTCACCACCAGGTTCTTTATCTTCGGTTCCCATAGTTTAAGTATTATATATGTATAAATACGCCGAAAACAATTTTACTATTATGTTTTTGGCGTATTGTCCTCGATAATTCTATCGATGAGGTACTTTCTCATATAAGTTGGCATGATGTGAAATTCAGTATAAGATAATCTTATAAATCTCGCCAAAAAATAATACTCCTCAATTAAAAGTTGTTTGTGATTAGAAGAAAGGCCGAAAAAACTCAACCCCAAAGGTAATCTCGAAAGTTACCAAGTCTCCTGAAGGGGCTTTTACTGTTTTTGTTAAATCTAATGAAGGTTGATTTTCTCTAATAAAACTACGGATATACTTAGAATCCATAATCGGCATTGAGTTAATGAAATTTGAAATTTGTTCTTTGGATTCGTTCCCGTTAATTTCAACAATTTGTTTTGCTAATCTCCAAGTAATAATTGGTGCCGTTCTTCCCGCAGGATATTGTTCCGACATTTTACTAATTTCAGTTGTTTCAGCAAAACTTAGTGGTTTTAATTTAACCGATACCCCTGATTTTGGTAATGTGGTTATAAACATACCATTTTCATCAGGTTGGTGTTGAGTTTTTTTGATATTTAACTCATCTAATACTACCGTATGCGAAAACGGTTTACCTGTTTGGGGGTCAGTTACTGATACTTTATATTCAGGACCAAATGATGTGTTACGTAAGAAAATAAGAACCGCCTCAATATCACCGTCCAATAATTCTTCAGGTCTTAAATCGTGTTCATAAATTTTACTACGTAATAAAGTCATAATGATATTATCATTACTCATTTGTGACGCACCCATCAAGGCGTTTTCGTCATTTGCGGTTAAGTAACCGACTTTTATTGATTTCTTTTTTGATTTATAGAATACACCACCTGAAGGTAGTTGTACTATATCGTGAGGTAAGTTAAAACTCTCCGTTCCTGCGTCAATGATACTTTGGTCCATATTGTTTGTCTTTTATAATAAAATATACAGTAATTTATTTTTTTTTAAATAGAAACAAAAAAAATCCACATACCTAAGCATGTGGATTTAAATATATTTTGACTGAAATATTTTTTATTGTAATTTTAGTAAACTAAGATACAACGGTCCATACGTAATGTTGCCGTAATACTTGCTAACGCATCTGTATTATAAGCTAATGAATCGAAGTTAACATCTGATAAGAATGTTCCTTCTAAAATCCATTTCTCAACAACAACACCAGTTGGGTCTAACATTTCTAAATCGACATTCTTTTTGTATCCCGCAGCATATCCCATACGACCTGTTACAGATTCGGCACATAAACGTACCCACTCCATAAGAGCTTGAGATGCTGACGGACCAATAGGGTCACGGAATTTAACGTTAATAGTTCCCCAAGTAAAACGGCCAGCAACGTAGGTTGAAGTGTTTAAGAAGGGAATCTCAACAGGGTTTATAGTTATATGTGGTCTTGCCGTAGATTCAACGAACCATTCGTTAATACCCAATGTTGTTGGGAAACGAAGAATGAACCTGTTTTGTCTTTTAGGTTCATAAGGTATCGGCATTTTCATCAATAAATCAGCCATTTTCTTTCTTTTTTGTTATTTTTTGTTTATTTTGTCTTTTATAAATATCACCAAATAAATTTTTTCTCTTTACTTTAAAGATTTAAAAAATTATTCTTAGCATATAAGTATCTAGTTTTATTTATTAATATTCTTTTTTAATTCCTCCTGCAGTAGAATAAGTCTTAATTATATTATCTGGTTCATTTTCAAAATGACTTTTAATCTTTTCTACATTTCTTATATCATCATCTGAAAAACCAATTGTAGGTAAGAAGTTATTAGTTATTTTATTCTTTAAATATGCTTTCTTTTTAATTTGTTCTGAAACTTCTTTAATATATTGAACAAATTCTTTTAAAGCATTAATTTTACCTTCTTCAGGATTTGTTGCCGAACCTTCTCCATAACTTACAGGATAGAACCTACAAAGGTCTAAATATTCACGAATTATTTCACGTTTATTTAAGTTACCCTCATCATCAATGTTTCTGAATTTTTCTAAATTCTTAACTAACTCGTCTGAATTAATTCCATTTTTATTAGAAACGATTAAGTTATACACCGCCTCTTTGATTACCGTAGGGGTGTGACCTCTAGCAGTAACAATAGAAAAAATTGACCCATTATTTAATGCCTCCACAAAATCAGGCCAAGCAGGTCCTGGATTTGCCAACATAGAATCAACAATAAATTGTTTATCTCCCGCAACACCAAAATATTTAAATGGTTCATCACTAAACCCTACAATAGAGTGTCCTTCGTATTCAAAAGGTTCTTTACCTATGTCTGTTCTATATTCCGCAAAATCTTCAGTTGACATACCAACATTGTTACCTTCCTCATCCTTTAAGATAATCTTAGTCGGCATTATCATTATGTTGTCATCCCAATCAAATGAATAGTATTTCATGTCAGGTGTTCCCTCATCATCAATACCTTCTATAATTCTTTGTTTGCTTGTCATTGTTACTATTTGGCTAAAACAAGCCGACGTTATATCGGCTTTTTTTTTTTTTTTTTTTAGATATTCTCGAAAGATGCCCCTGTTGGAGTGATATAGAACGTAATGTCTATAAATTCTAACGATTTTGTAGGTTTAACATAGATTTTACCAGTCATTTGGTTTCTGTCTAAGTCAGCAGCGTCTGAAGAAACTGTTACACGGAAATCGTATAAACCTCTGTCTCTTCTGATAGCGTCTAATATAGGGTTAACCGCATCTAAGAAATCTTGTCTTACTTTTTGGTCGTTTTGTTCAAACAGTAATCTTACAGATACTGCAGAAATCAATTTACGAGCTTGAAGTAATAATCTTCTTACGTTAATTCTATCAAGAGCGGATTGTCTAATTTGTAAAGTTTTATTACCCCAAATTACCGTTCCAACATCAGAGAAGGTAGCAATTGGGTTAAGACGACCTTGATATAATGTGTCTCTATCCTCTTGTGTTAACTTCTTACGTGCTTTGATAGCGTTTACTATACCTCTTGTGTAACCCGCCGCAGCGAACCAAGGGAATGCAATGTTATCTGTCAAAGCTAAGTTTCTTGTAACCTCAGCAGTTGCAGGTAAGTAGATTTGTGTGTTGTTTACACTATCTCTTGTTAATACCCATGGATAGTAAGTTGCAGTGTAGTTAGAGTCAATTCCTGCGGTTTCTAAATTATCTACCGCTTCTTGTGGATAAATTAAATCCTGCATATTAGTCGTTGTCGGAACAAACATGTTGTAGTCAGGAGTTGTACAAACATAAAGTGAGTCAGCTCTATCATTTTCAATCATGTCAATTGCACTACCAACTAAATCAGAGTTATTAATATAATCAACACCAGGTGTTACAAATACGTTAATGTTAACCGCCTCAGGATTACTAAAAGTTTTTTGTCCTAATAAGTAAGCATAATAATCGGTGTTACCGTAACCTTGAGTGTTATCCCCAACGGTGATTTGTTTAAATGCTCCCCAACCTGTGGCCGTAGGATATTTAATTGATGGACATGAACCTTTTAAGTATCCATTTCTACCTAATACAAATCTATCACCGTTTGTTCTATATTCTCTATAGATATCCCATCCGTCAAATCCTCCTTGTACTAATAATGAGAACTTACGTGCAAAAATTCTGTAGTAAGGGTTAGCTTCTGAATCAGGGTCTTGAGTGAACGGTGCATCACCACAATAGAATGCTGGGGTACCACTTGTTACAAATGCGTTAGGTACTGTTATACCACTAGCATTTTTGTCCATATGGAAACCTCTACTTCTAAAGTTCCAATCTTCACCTGTAGAATCTGTACAGATATCTAAAGGAAGTTGTTTACCTTTGTAAGAGTAGTAATCAACGTCAATACCTATAGTATCAGAAATACCTAAATAAGTTCTACGTACATTATCACCGTTACTTCTTGTAATATCATCAGCTCCTGAAGATAAACCAAATGGTGGGTTATATACTACCTCACCTGGATAATCATATTTTTGTTTAATAATTGGGAATGGAGGTCTAACACCCGCATACTCTCTAAAATTGAATCCTAAGAATCCACAAGGTAATGCGTCAATTGGTGCATCTTCATTAAGTTCAATCATAACATATTTAGAATTCAATGCGTACTCACCATCAATGGTACCAATTTTCTTCGCAATGAATGCGTTATCATTAGGGTCCATATTACAGTTAGTGAATTTTTCAATAACAACTGGATTTGCATCTGAGTCAAAGAAATCTCTAACTAATACGTCAAAAGTTCCGTTATTAAATGAAATGTTTGCAATTGAGATTTTAACTTCTGTGTTTGCAGCTTCACCATCAGCAATTGTTGTAAATTTAAATAAGTTGTAAACTTTGTTACCTCTTAATTCAGATACAATCCATGGTGATACTGGTGATTGATATTGTTCTAAATACCAAGCGATTGATGTTGGGTCACTACCTTGTCTTGCGTCAGGTAATGCGGTTAAGTCACAACTTAAACCTCTAATAAATCCTTTTCTCCATCCGTAGTTTAATAAAGCTTGGAATCTTTCTTCTACAAATAAAGGAACAACTGTTCTTGGTTTTGCAAAGTTAGATGAACCAAATACTTTTGGTAAGTACTTAGGGTCAGAATTTTGGAATGATGTTTCAAAGAAGTACTTATCACCATCTTTACTTGTAATATTAATACCAAATGTTGCGTATGGATTTTTAGTAACACCTGAATAAGAACCTGAACAGTTCATAGTGACATCCGTTAATCCACTAACCTCATAAACAGGTCCGTTATCGGTTGAGTATGTTGCTAAACCTCTTGAACGAAGTGTTGCAACCACTAAGTCATCATAATCTGTAAATGCAGTTCCTGAATATACATAAATTCTACCAATTAAAGTACCTGTGTAACAATTAACAGGTGCAAATGTTGTTGTCGTTGTTGTTGCGGTTGGGGTTGGTGTAACACAAGGGTTTGTTGTTGTCGTTGTTGTTGTTCCTGGGAAAGTTGTTGTGGTTGTTGTAACAGGTGGTGTTAAAGTTAACCCTGTAACAATAGACCAAAATGAATAACCACTATAAGCAGCACTACCAATATTGTCAAATAACCCATAATACCAAGGGTCATTTTGTGGTGCCGCATAATCAATTACACTAGCATCAACATTATTAACACCAAATACGTTTGTTTCATCAGTAAAGATAGGACTAAACGCATCATAAGTTTCTCCTGAAATAGCACCATAATAATAAATTGAGGTGTTCTCTAAAGATGGTGTGTTTAATATATCGAAAATTTGATTGGTCATATTTGTTCTAACCGTAGATAAACTACCGTCAAACAATTCATATGGAATATCTAATTTCACCGCAATTTCTGCGGGAATTTGTGTTGGGTCAACAAATGATATTGAACCAAAACTGTTATTACAACCTGAGAAATCAATTGCAAAGTCAATTGTTTGATAATCAACACATGTGTCGATACAATTAACCGTAGTTGCACTTTCACAATAGAAATCTACTGTAGATGGGTCTACGTTTGCTTTAGTTGTTATTGTCCATGACGGACCCGCATCATACCCCGATAACCCTAATACTCTTGTTACAAACAATTGGTTAGATTGTTGTAAATAAGATTTAGCGATATAAGCCGCTTCATATTTTGGTATTTGCGTATTTATGAATTTTTCTGGAGACGTTCCTCCAAAGTAAGTTGAGAATTCGTCGAAGTTTGTAATAAAAATAGGTTCGAAGGCGGGACCTTTTATTGTCTCCCCTACAATACCTAGTGTAGTAACCCCTACACTCTGTGCTACGAAACTCAAATCGACTTCAGAAGTATACACCCCAGGTGATACGAATACTTTACTGTTTGTTGCCATTAGTCTTGTGTTTTCTTAATTAATTTATTTATAGATAAATATTCTAAAAAAAACCAAAATACTTTACTTTCCTGCAAGTATTTATTATTAGGTAGAATAAATTCTGCCTTTTTTCTACCATGGACAACAACAAAAAAAAAATAAAGAATTTAAAGATATCAGTTGAGTCTCATGATGTCTTAAAGACCTATTGTGAAAAAAGAGGGATAAAAATGTATCGTTTCTTAGAAAGACTTATTTTTGAGAAATGTAAAGAAAAGCCCGATATATACGGTGAGAATTAAACTAATAGATTATTAAACTTAATTGTACTGTCTTTATCGTTGTCATTTTTAACTACAATTAACTTGAGTGTATCATTAGTATTCAACTGAATTTGTTCAATATCTATACCGTAATAGTCGTTATTAATATACACTTCAAATGATTCAACATTGTCGGAATCACCTAAATTTAGGTCAACAGTGTAGTCAAAAATTTGTGTAATAATATTATTTCCAACAACAAATAAAACATCTAAAGTTGTACTTGCGGGGTTTGAAAGTTTTTTTGGTTGTTTTCTTGTTGTCTGAGTTTCAAACTCAACAACCTGTAATATTCTAGAAACTGCGGGAGAAACCTCAAACTCGTCCTCATCAATTAAAAAACCAAGTAGTGTAAATTCATAACTTTGTACATAATATTTTCTTTTCTCTAAATCCATTACAGATTCATCACTAATGTTTCCCATTACAATTGGAATATAATGACCTTTAATTGAGGTATAGGCTTGTCTTGACGCAAACATTTCAATTATATTTTTATTGAAACTGTTTAGTTCTCTCATTCTGTTACACACTATCTTAACATTATAGGTAATATCAACAGGTACAGGTTGAGGTATTTTATAAATGTCCGCACCATGTCTTTGTCCATCCCAAGTGGGTACCTGAGCATAGAAATATTGTTTTCTATTAGGAATATTGTATAGAGTCGCAGGGTTAGTTCCAAACTTAACCTCAGGAATACGAACAACAGTTATGAATGGTGGTTCAGTATTCTTATCAATATTTTGAATGTTCCAAGTTTCCGTAAATTGAGACCAATTTTGAGTTGTAACTAAGATATCGACCATAGGTATTACCTTTCCGTCAACAACAGTCTTTAACTCTGTTTTAACAAAATTTAAAAACCCACCATCTAAATCGGCATGTAATATTGATTTAGGAAGATAGGTACCGTCTCTATTAATCTTATCAACCAATTCCTGTCTTCTAGGTAGAAGGGTTTTTGAATTCGTCAAAGGAATATTTTTTTTAATTTTAGGTAATGGCATATTAATGTTTTATTATTTCGTTTATTACGAATAATTTGTTTTTCAAATTAACCATATCAACTTCTTTTGCTTTGTATACAGGACTTTCATCCGATTTATATACAAAACTATCGTACTTGTAAGGGTTATACATAACCACATTATCTGTTGGTTCTTCAGGAATATTTTCACACGGGTATTTACAATAATCAACTAAATCACCAATAACAAAAGCGTGTACATTTTTAGACATTTCACTTCTAACTCTTTCTTTACCACCTTTTCTAACCCTAAATTCAACATCTTTTAATTTAACATAATCGGCATGTAATATAACTTTTGATTTATATGTTACAGAAAAAGTGTGCTTGTGTAGATTATAATAAACCATTACTCTCTTACCTTTAAACTCACCCTCAGAAGTTTCTTCACTATTATCAGTTCCACATTTATTACAAATATACGGGTCATCACCACCTTCAGATAAATCCCAAGACCAACCACATGAATCACAAATAACTTTGTTGTTATCCATCAATTCTAATAATCGTAACGCCTGTGTTTCGTTAATTAATATCTTCATCTTTTTTTTAGGGCTTCTTTGAACCCTCTTTTTAGTTTATCGTTATACACCCCTGAAATAATCATTAAAAAATCAAGTTTTTTATATTCAATATTAGGGTTTTTACGTTTAAACATATCACTAACTCTTTGAGTTACCCAATTTTCATATACCCCAAAATTGCCAGGTCTATTACCTGGCCCACCACTTCTAATATCATTATTCAAATGATGAATAACGTAATCAACAAGGTCACTTATTTCGTATACTCTTCTTAATACCTCCACTTGAGATTCTGTTATTACTATTTTCATTATAAACCTCTAAATTCGTTATTAGTAACCGCTGAAGCCATAATAGTTCTATAAAACGGCTTAAATCCTGCATACGTATGTTTATTATCTGAAATGACTCTTCCGTCATTATTTACGGTATAGTATCTAACTCTATCTTCTGTTTCGTAGTAACCAATATAATCACCGTAACTAATATCAATACCTAACTCATCCAACTGTCTTTGATAAACCGAGACTTTAATATTACCTGGCTCAAACTGTTCTATTTTTGAATTACCTAAGTATTTATTTTCAGGTGCCATAATTTGAACATACCCTTTAAACTCTATTGGTGGTAAAAATTTAATACCATCACTAACAGTCTCACCATAAACATCATCGGTTTTTGTTTTTAATCTATCGATACGGTAAAGAACTAATGTAAAGTTCATATCACCATATAACCATTCCTCCCCTATTGAGAGGTCTAAGTTAAAATCTTCATCCCCGAAGAATTTACCTATTCTAGTAATTGGAACTTTATTAGTTGACATATTGATAAATATTAAAAGATTACTTATTTTTAACTCAAACCAAATCTTTTGGAAAATAATATAGAAAATAACAAACCTCTATTAGAGAGAAGAGCCTTAGAATTACTTGAAACTTATTCAGGGGCGAATAACTATATCCTAAAATTAAAAACCCAAAAAGAATCTAATAAGAAATTTTATCCTACAAGAGCCCAATCTGATTATATTATTAATTATTACGATGTAACACCTAAAGTTGGAAAAAAATGGGTTGACCTTGACCCTTATTTTGCCAAAAAAATTGCAGATGAAAAATTATTAACAACAATACCTGAACAAGTTTGGGTTGAAAAGTTATTGGTTGAGAAAGACAAAGCGTACCATGTTTGGGGAAAAGTATTATCGGGGGAAACTATACACGAGTTTTGGTTACCTAAAGGAGCTTTAATTAAAACACACACAATTAAAAATGTTGAGGTAGATTATTCAAAGTACTCTCACAGACCTCCCTTAGAACATCAAAAAATTGCTATTGAAAAATTAACGGGGTCTAAAAGATTTATTCTTGCGGATGATATGGGTTTAGGTAAAACAACCTCAACAATTATTGCGGCGTTAGAAACGGGGGTTAAGAAAATATTAATTATTTGTCCAGCTTCATTAAAAATAAATTGGCAAAGAGAGATTGAAAACTACACAGATAGAAGTGTCTATATTGCTGAAGGTAAAAACTTTTCACAAGAACACGATTTCATAATTGTTAATTATGATATTCTTAAAAATTTTTATGATTTAAAAGATAAGGAAAAATCTGAAATATATAAAAGTAATTTTGACCTAATCGTTATTGATGAAGCTCATTATGTTCAAAACGGTCAAGCGCAAAGAACTAAATTAGTTAATAGTTTTGTTAAAAGTGTTGATAAACTTTGGTTGTTGACAGGAACACCAATGACATCAAGACCTATGAACTATTTTAATTTATTATCACTTATTGAGAGTCCCGTTGCTCAGAATTGGATGGCGTACGCAATTAGGTATTGTCAAGGTTATCAATTTAAAGCGGGAAATAGAAAAATTTGGAATGTTACAGGGGCATCTAACTTAGAGGAATTAAGAGACAGAACCTCAAGACAAGTATTACGACGTTTAAAAACTGAAGTACTTGATTTACCTGATAAAATAATATCACCAGTCTATCTAAGACTTAAATCTAAATTATATGAAGGTTTAATGGGAGAGTACTATGATTGGTATGAAAATAAAACAGACGAATCTTCATCGTTAACGGTACAATTTAGTAAGTTAATGAAGGTTAGACAAGTCATTGCTGAAGAAAAAATTAACGATACGATTGAATTAGTTCAGAATATAATTGACCAAGGAAAAAAGGTTATTATTTTCACTAATTTTACAAATACATTAAATAAAATTGCAGACCATTTTGGTAAACAAGCGGTTAGATTAGATGGGTCAACCTCTAAACCTATGAGACAACACGCAGTTGACCAATTTCAGGATAATGAAAAGATTACAGTTTTTGTTGGTAACTTAAAGGCCGCTGGTGTTGGGTTAACCTTAACCGCCGCTGAGGCCGTAATCATGAATGATTTATCTTTTGTTCCATCAGACCACTCACAAGCGGAAGATAGAGCATATAGATACGGTCAAAAATCTAATGTATCAGTTTATTACCCAATATTTGAAAATACTATTGAGGGAGCAATTTATGACATTTTAATAAAGAAGAAAAATATATTTGAAACCGTTATGGGTGACAATTTAGATAAAGCCGACTTTATTGAAGAAGTGATGAATAGAATAAACAATCGCAGATAATTTGAAACTTCCGCTTATTTATAATAATAAAATAAGCCTTATGAAAAACATTGAAAAAAAAATTGACCTCATAACCGAAAAAATTAAAACGGTTGAAAAAAATGAGAATCAAAAACTTTTCTTAAACGAAATGAAAAGAATTGGTATTGAAAAATTACCATATGCCTACTCAGCCCTGAAACAATTTATTGACGCAGAAACTATGAACTACCATTATAATAAACATTATAAAGGTTATGTTGATAAATTAAATTCCGCTCTTAGTAAAAAGAAATATGGGGATTTAGAGTTAGAAGAAATTATAAAGTCGATAAGTCGATTTGATAAAAACATTAGAAATAACGCAGGTGGAGCATTTAACCACGCATTATTTTGGAAAATGTTAACCCCCGAAACTCAAAAACCTAATGGTGAAGTTTTAACTCAAATTAATAAAGATTTCAAAAGTTATAATTCATTTAGAATTAAATTTGAGGAAGTGGCAAAAGAAAGATTTGGTTCGGGATGGGTTTGGTTAGTTTTAACAAAGACTAATAAATTAAAAATTGTTTCAACAGAGAATCAAGATAACCCTTTAATGAATGTTGTTGAAGATGGTGGTTACCCAATACTTGGATTAGATTTATGGGAACATGCTTACTATTTGAAATATAGAAACAAAAAGGATGAATATATAAAAAACTTTTGGAAATGCGTTAATTGGGAATTTGTAAACAAACTATTCGGATTAAAAGTTGAGTCTAAAATAAATGAGAGTACTACATTAAAAACGGTTATCTCTGAAGGTAAATCTGAAAGATGTAGTAGAGAAACTAACGAGTCAATTAGATTCGTATTCAACATTAACCCAAGAGTTAAGGAAATCTTTAAAATGAACATTAATAAAATGATGAAAGAGGTTTTTCCTGAAAACTTTTATGAAAACAATGAATTTGCCCCTGGTGAGATGTCAGGTGTTTATAATTTAGAAGGTGATGGACGTTCAGTAATTAACAAATTAAACACAAATTATAGTTGTTTTTGTGTTCTACTAAATGATATCAATCAAGTACTTCAAAAACAAGGAAACCCTGAAATTAAAATGATTGGTTTAAAACCATCCGAACAAATTAGTGAAGTTAAAAAACTTGTTAAAGTATTAGACGAATATAAATTTAGAATATTCAACCAAAATTCGGCAACATTTCAAAACCTAATGAAAATTTTAACTCAAACTAATAGTTGGGGACAAAAAAGAGAGGATGAAACTGTTAGGATTCTTAAGAAAAAATTTGGGGATGATAATGTAATCTCTGTTGGTAAATTAGGAAGTAAAGAAGATATGATTGACGGTATTGATTGTGAAATCATAGTTGATGGTGTTAAATTAACAAGTCAGGTTAAACCATTCACATACACAAAAAATATTGATGGAGAAATTCATGTCTCAGGTTCCGCAAATGTTAAAAAATATTCAACCGATTGGTTAATTTTCACAAAAAATAATAAAGAAGTCTTAGTTTTTAGTAATAAAAATACTAAGATAATCGGTGGTCAATATGTTTTCCCCGAATCTGATTTAATTTACGACCTAAATTGATATTTATATAGAAACAAAACACATGGCAATAATACCAGAAAATGAAAGAAGCCCGTTATATACTAAAGTAAGACATTTACTTGGGGCACCTCTACGTTCGGTTGAATTAGAGGACGAACAAATGGATACGTTATTGGAATTCGCAATTGACGACTATTCTCAATACGTACAAAATTGGTTAATCGAATCTCAGTGGTCAAATCTATGGGGATTAAACTTAGACACACAATCTTTATCAAGAGCTTTCGTTACAAAGACATTAGACTTTGAGACGAGGTATACTTACGCCTATTCTAAAATTGTTGGGTTACAAGCTGGTGGTGATTGGGTTCTTAAAAAAGATTATATACAATTAGTCCCTAATCAACAAATTTACGAAATCCCCGCACATAGAGAGATTAATGAGTTATTATGGTTTACACCATCAGAATTAAATGGAATATATTTTGATGCTTTTTCATTTGGAGGTTTAGGTGGTGGTGGAATGGGTGGACCTGGCGGTTTTTCACAAATGGGTAATGCGGGGTCATATTTTATGATGCCAGCTTTTGATATGTTATTAAGAATGCAAGAAATTAATATACAAAGAAGAATTATTGCTGGAGATTTAACCTATACAATAACTGCATTACCTGAAGGTAAAAAAGCAATTCATTTAATGAATACACCTGGTGGTAAGTTTGATTTTGGTAATAGAAATTTAAATAGGGGTAAAGTATGGTATTGGTATTATGATGTTGGTCCTGAAGATAGAGACAAATGTTTAAAAAATAATCCTGATATTATTAAATTACCTTCAGATGTTCCTTTAGATAAATTCTCTTGGACTGAATTAAATAACCCCGCACAACAATGGGTTAGAAGATATTTTATTGCAACTTGTAAAGAAACTTTAGGTAGGGTTAGAGGTAAATTTAGTGGTAACATTAAAACACCCGATAGTGAATTAACCATGGATTACACAAGTTTATTAACTGAAGGTAAAGATGAAAAACTTAAATTAATTGAAGAGTTGGTCGGAGCTGAGGGTACTTTAGCAAGATTAAAACCTGATAAAGTAATGGAGCGTGAAGCTCTGTTGGCTGAGAATCTAAATAAGTCACTTAAGTATAGAGCAATGCCAAGACAAATATATGTAATCTAACATGACTATAAGAAAAAACTTCGGTAGAAAACAAATTAGTGATAAAACATTTATTGGAGACAAGGATTCCCAAACTCTTCAAGCCGTTAAATTAATACAAAATAATTCACTTAGACGTGTTGTGACAGAATCAGAATACGTAACCAATGGTGAAGAATTTATATTAGTTAAAGATATTATCCAATCAAAAATTACATTAAATTCTAATACAACTGAATATATAGTAATTAAAGCGTTAACAAAAGTAATTATCGTACCTATTGAGAATAAAATTGATGAGTATTATGATGAAATTTTAATTGATAAAGGCGCTTGTGTTGAGTTTTTATTAATGAATAATGTTTGGTACATTATATCATCTGATGGATTAAAATTAGAATAACAAAAAGGAATATGTGTTTTATACATATTCCTTTTTGTTTTATTTAATAAACTCTTCCCACCCCTCAGATGCTAACTCATAAATATAATCAGGGCTCATCTCTCTTTTATCCCAATATTTAATTTCACCTTCAGATAGGGTTAACACTTCCTCTAAGGTATCTTGGTCACCCTCTCTAAATGGTACTCCATTAATTAATCCACATTGGTCTTTAGTAAAGAAACCACGGTCTTCAGGATTATTAACTATTAATCCGTCTCTAACTTCTTTTTTAAATACAACTAATAGTGGAGCGATTCTCTTATTAAAAGTTGTTATCGCCCTTTGAATATTGTACTCACCTTTCATGTTTGGGTTATTCTCAATCTCATCTGGTTCTAACATATAACAATTAAGTTGTATTACTGAGGTACTTTTATCCTCAGGTTCTTTACCATTTTCTTGAGAAAACAAATCTAATTCTTTTTTAGTGTAATTGTTTTTAGTGATTTTTTGGACATCTCCATGAGACGCTCTTAAACCATTATTTACATAATAAATAACATCCCCTAACTGAACATTTAGATTGTGTTTGATTGCTAACTCCATATGAGCCATTCTACTCATTAATGAACCAGCTTTAGTTTTTTGAGTACAACGTTTTTTATAATCATCTAATGATAGTTTAACTTTGGCTCTTTGAGCAATCTTCATTAGAGGGATTTCTAAATTAAATATTTTCTGAACATACTCGTAGTACCACTCAACAAATTCTTGACCTTTACCCTCAAGTAATTGTTTAACACCTTTATCTAAGAAGTCCTCAATATATAGTGGTAATTTTTTAGATTTAATTGTATTACCTGTTAATTTAACTTTACCACTTGATTCCATAACCGCATAGTTCTTACGAGCCAAGTTAATACATGATGGCCAAGTACCATCAGTATCTAATGCCATTTCACCTCTCATAAATATGTCATTAAATTCTGCAACGTCGGCATCATCACCCGCATATTCCTCGCCTTCTTTAACCTTCCAATTAAGACCCTTACCGATGTAACGTCTATTTTCCCACCCTTCAGGTTTAGAGAAGTTGACACCGTCAGTATCCATTACAAGTGGCGTGTAACCTTTCTTAATAAAGAATTTAATCATCTGACGAAGATATTGTCTACCTGTACAAGTAATTTGTTCCCCCATATACATATCACCCCACGCAAATACTTGAGGTGCGGATAACGCACCAAACATTGAGTTAATAAAAATCTTAATCGGTAATTGTTTACGGTCATAAGATAATGATTTCTTCTTATCCACGTCATAAAATTCTGATGCCAAATTTTTATACATAATACGAGCATTACGGAAATAAGATAACATTCCTTTCATAGCCCCTCTAACATCACATTCAGGGAATACGTCATGTACTAACTGAATTGATGGGTATAGAGAAGAGTAGTCAAGTTTTAATACGTTTCTTGAGTATCCGACTTTAAGTAGTCTTGATAAACCACCTACGAATTCAGTCTTTTCTTGTTTTTTAGGTATTGCTAATTTGTATTTGTGAGACCAAGCCAACATCAACATTTTCCATAATGTTGCGGTACCCATTGTTGATACTCTCTCATATGTTGTAGGTACCATTGATGCTAATAGAAACGTTCCTTGATTGAACTCGTCATCGACAGTTAACGTTTCCTCTAAGTCATCGTCAAGATAACGTTCAACTATATTGTCACCCGTAACTTTAATGTAGGTACCAGGAAAACGAGTATCTAAATTATTAAATTCGGGTTTATCAGCCCTCTTATATTTTCCATTAGTCACGTTTAACCAAAACTCTTCTTTATTAGCATACATAGAACCAATTTCTTCATGGGGAATGTATACACGGTCAGGAGCTTCGGCATTAATATATTGTGTGATGTATTTCAAACCCGCAGATTTAATACTTGAGTTAATTGCTTGAGCTCTACGGACAGAGTGAATGATGTCAATGATGTTATACCCCCACAACCCTGTTTGAACAAACCTCTCAACCTCGTTAGCAAGTTTTAACATACCATCCTTTTGAGAGATTGGTCTTGATGGGTTTAGTGATTTTGATATCTTTTTAATGTCTAAGTTTAGAGCCTTACACCTTTCAAATATCCAAAACCAGTCAAAGTTAAAAGAGTTATATCCACCAATAATTGATGGTTTTAATTCATCAATTATTCTGAAAAATTCTACAATACCTCTTCTTTCTTGGTCTTCGTCAGCACATTCAATAACTCTTTGGAATCCTTTATTGGTTTTAATTCCTATCATAAATATACGACCGTCTTTAGGTTCAAGAGAGGTCGTCTCTAAGTCAAATCCAAGTCTCGTAATATCATTATATTCCTCGTAACCTTTGAATAACCTTTTCTCTCTTGAGATTAAGTATTGTTCTACAGGTGGAAGAACTAAGATTAAATCTTTTGCTCGTTCTGACCATGGGTCTAACCCACCGTCCCTAAAAAATTGTATTAATGTTCGGTATCCTTTTAAAGATTTTACCATGAACTTAAGTCCTTGTTCTAATCTTTCATTACCTTCAGTTTCTAACTTATCGATAACAATACCATATTTGGTCATTGCGACTTTCTGTTGGTCCTTGGAAGATGAATAGAAATTCAAACCCCTTAGGTCACCAACCCAAGCGAATGCCGTAAAAGTATCTTTTTTTATTATCTTACCCTGACCAGGGATTTCTTTAATTTTGTAAATGGAATCTGTTACATAATCGAACTCTATGGCTACGATATGTTCTTCTGGGTCATTTCCCTCAAGGAACGACTTAATTTCTTCTTGTGATATCATATTTTACTTTTTGTGTGGTGTATTAGCTATCACATAGGCGTGACATTTACCTTACAACAATAAGTATAGAATAATGATAGTTTTAAGTCAAATTATTTTTACAAATTAGGAGTCGCGACACCTCTTTTGGATACTACGATTGATGACATTTTGTTTGCGAACTCTATCGACTGATAGATATTTTTGGTTTCAAAATATTTTAAAATAAAAGATGAGGTGAAGGTATCACCCGCACCACTAACGTCAATAGTTTCTTGTGGATTTGGGCTTGGGTAGATAATATCATTATGTTGAGTACCTTTACTACCCAAAGTAATTATTATATTGTTTTTAACCAAACAATTATTTTGAGTATATTCAGATTCGTTTAGTTTCACAAATGTGAACGACTCAATAATTTCGTTAGTTAGTTTACGTTTAGAGTCTAAAATAGATAATTTAGAATTTCTACCAATAAATGTAATCATTTTGTTTGTTAAAAATCCTTTGTCATAATCACTAACAATAACAATATCAAACTCTTCTAAATCAGCGATGTAATCAATATTTAGTTGTGTTAAATTTTCCTCACCCTCATCAACTCTAATAAACATGTGGTTACTTTTCTTCTCAACATAACGAGTTTTGGTTATAACTTCATCTTGACATACGTGAGTTATTATTAAATTTTTTGATAGTGATTTTAAATTTGAAACTACGTTACCTGACATTCCACTATTCTTAACTACATTAATTGGTTTTAATATTGGAACTGGCGCCTCAGGGCATATACGATTGATATCACAATAGATAAAAATATCCTCGCATATTTCACCAACGACTAATATGTTAACCATGACTAATTATTTTTGTTGTTGAGTGGTTACCAATTTTATCAAAGAATAAAACCTCTTTAACTAACTCTGAACCAATAACTGGTTTATCTTTATAATCAGAACCGACTATCATAATATCAGTGTTCCATTTTTTAATTTCTTCTTGTAACTCTTCGTCTGTTGAGAATCCGACAACACTATTAACATGTTTAATCGACCTCATCATTTCAATCCTATCAAACCAATTGTTAATCGGTCTATTATCCCCTTTTAACTCTTTAACACGACTATCTTTATCAATCCCCACTCTTACGTCGCCAAAAGAATTGGCGTACTGTAGAAGTCTTAAATGACCAATATGTAAAACATCAAAAGTACCATTAACCCAAATTCTCATGATTGTGAATCTCCTTTCCAAACACGATAAGAATCCTCATCAAAATGCTCTGTTGATACTTCATAAACAACGCCATCCGTTAGAGCCTCTAATTGATGTGGTTGGCCAGGATATTGTCTAACAGTGTCACCAACCTTTAATATTCGTTCATTAACTTCTGCGGTTTCCGTATTAATCCATCTGTAAATAAATTCACCTTCTTGGACATACCATGTCTCGTCTTTTATCATGTGGTAGTGCATAGAGAACTTGGCACCTTGTTTAAAGTTTAATAACTTACCACAATATAGTTCGTTATTTTCAAATATAATTTCATGACCCCACCCTTTTGGGATGTTACATTCTCTACATTCGATTGTGTTAAAAATTATAGGTTGTTCCATTCGAAGTTTTCCCATTTGTCTAATCTGATTGCTTTATCATCCACATAATAATCAGCACTTGGTTTACCAAAGTGAATTTCATCATACGGAACATTATGTTTATTTAACCACTCAAAAAGAATTGGCCCTTGTATTGCAGTAATTTTACCAACATTAGATGAAAAGGTTTCCATATTTCTAGCGGTATTAAGAATAATATAGTGTCCTTCAGATTTTAATCTTTGAAGGGTTTCTATAGAATCTTTTTTGGGTAAAACATCTTCATATGTTTCACCATTCTTTCTAACTTCGGCGATTGTTCCATCGATGTCAAAACAAAAACGTTTTATTTTCAAAATAACTACACGGAGAATTAGTCTACACGTTATTAAAATATAGATAATAATAGGTTTTAAGTAAATTAAAAGAGTATTGTAGTTGTTCTGTTAGGGATATGAATGTTATTTTTTTAGTAAATCTAATAATTCTTGTTTTTCTTCTTTAGTGATTGATTTGTATTTTCTCATATCAACAATTACTTTTAATTGTTCAGGAAGAAAAACACCATTTAATGCGGTTTTAGCCGTCTCACATTCTCTATGAGTCATTTCAAATGCTTCTTTAACGTTATCAACCCAAGTTTCAGTTTCAACCGATTTAAGGTATTTATTATCTGTTGTTCTTTGTATTAACTTTATCATATTGTTATTTTTTTATATAATATTATATTTAATCAATTAAAAAAATTGAATGTTAACCCCTCAAAGTCGTGATAGGTTTGTTCTTGTCCAGGGTCTGATGTTACTCTAATACCACTTACTGAGGTAATGTTTGCAAATGTCGCATCAATATTACCTGGAAAGTATAAATCGGGACTATCATCAAAACCATAATTTGGATTATTTAATGTATATGTCCATACTGTAACCCAATTATCAATTGAATCATCATATAAATCTATTGTTAGGTCAGAGTATTCGTAATCATCGTGAACGTGTGCGTTTGCAAAACCACATTTACCTATCGTAAGTCTAGTAACATTCAAGATTGGTGGGAATACAATATCGTAATTGTCAAAATCGGAATCTCCACTATACGTTGACCAATTAATTAAAGTTAATGGTGTATCTTCCTGAGTAATACTAGAATTAAGTTTAATTTCAATAGGTGTGTAGTATAAGGTATTACCTACTAAATCGCTTATGTCAAGGTCATATACGGATAAAAATATAACATCATCTGTTGACCCCAAAAAGTAACCAATCTGTGATGATACAATTAAGTTAAATTGTGGTGGGGTAAAAAAATCATAATTAAAAGGAGCGATAAATGATGGGGTAGTTATTTGAGTTTTATTTCTTGGAAAAATATAACATACATTATTGTTGTTAATATACTCACTAAAAGATACTAGATACAAACCTTCTTGAAATCCTGTGTCATAAAGCCATACTAACTCATCACCAAGAGTATTTTCTAAAACATCAACAACTAAACCACCAACAGATGTTAATTCAGAGTTACCCCAAACTATTGGAGTGTCTCCTGTTGCAACGAAGATACAACCTGTTATGTTAATGCTAGTGTCAACCTCAGTAACTGTGATTGTTAAATCATTTGTTGGAGTACTACCACTAAGTTCAGTTCCTAATATTGTTATTGTATCCCCTACAACATAATTAAGCCCACCAGTATCAATAGTAATGTTAATAATGATGGGATTTGTTGTCCCACACCAATAACCATCAAAAGATGCTCCACTACCCGAACCACTTGTTGTTCCTGTAAGACCATTAAAATTTCCAGTAATTCCAACTACTGGGGACCAATCATAATCAAAATCTAGAAGAGTACCTACCGCACCTGAAGATACTGAAGTAACCGTGATTATTATATCGTTTAAGGGGGTCGCACCCCCAACATCATCACCTAGTATTGTTATCGTATCACCTTTTTCATAATCAACCCCGATATTTACTATGGAAATTGAACCTAATCCCGTTACACCATCTATATCAACATTAAAAGATGCTCCAACTCCTGTACCGTCTGTTGTTCCTATAACGTCATTAACTTGTAAACCTGGGGTGTTGGGAACGTCCCACGTAAAATCATAATTAAGAATTCCCCCACTTTGGACATCCGCAACATTACTAAAATCATCATAATCTTGATAATCTGTAATTTCGTATGTTTCTCCAACTATTAAACGATTATTAAAGTCACTACTATTTCCATTAAGAGAACCTGTTTGAGTTAATAATGCTCTATATGTTCCACTATTATTTAGACTAGTAGTGGTTAGATTACCATTGATTGTTAGGTCACCATTTATGGTTTGTCCCGATAAGTTATCTACAACGTATTTTGTTGCCATTTTTTTATTTTTTAATTTATTTAGTCAATAGGTAATCCAGCCATATAATCAACCGTTATATCATACCACTGGTCATCAAACACATATTTCATAACTTTATCAACAACAACATATGATTCAAATTGTGTTGTACCCGAACTAACATCACTATTAATAAAAATACCACTTAAAAAATATACGTCATTCTCAGTGTTTGCTTCGGTTGCTGCAGGTAAATTTGCAATAATATAATCATAAGCAGAATCTCTAATAGTTTCTGTAGCAAATATCATTTGTTTATTATAAACCTCTTCAGTAGTTCCTGTGAATCCACTTAAAGTAGATTTAAATGGCCATAGAATATCCGTTAATTTCCAAAAAGAATAATTTTCATTATTAAAAGGTGCGTTATTTTGATTTGGTGCGGCACTTAGTTGATTTACAACTTGGTCAATTGCTCCCGCAACGGCACCACAAGTATTATCTGTAATACTATCGGCTTTACCTCTACGTAACATTCTACCTGAACGACCATCTTCAGTAACACCAATGTGTGGCATACTCGTTACAAACAAGGTTCCATCAAGAGTTGTTGCTACGTGACTTGAAAA